>Ga0116231_10006430_pt1 | contig 22393 bp, 22 predicted proteins | sample S1TSphgellanicum_2_FD_89695 | JGI IMG/M metagenome (GOLD analysis project Ga0116231, IMG submission 89695) | Host-associated microbial communities from peat moss isolated from Minnesota, USA - S1T2_Fd - Sphagnum magellanicum MG | ecosystem: Host-associated > Plants > Peat moss > Unclassified...
CTGATGGTTCAAATGCTAAATCAAATTTTCCAGTCAACAGCTTTCCAGTCTTAAAAAATAGCTGACGTGCAAAATAAAGTCCGGTGTTGTAGATTTTACCTGATTGTTGGCAAAGATACTCTATTATTGCTTTTGTTTCATCCTCTAGATGGAGTAAAACTTGTTGAACTCCTATATTTTTTTGAGTTTTAGCCAATAGATTAACTCCCGATTTTTGTTGTTTTCTCAATTATATCTACTCCTTAATTATAGGATAGACATCTAAAAGGAAAGTAACTTTTTTTGGTTTACTAAAATTTAATAAACCACATCACTGTTAATATTTAAGAGGGAACAGGGAACAGGGAACAGCAAGAAAACCTGCCCGAATTTTGGGTCTAAAGCCCCTAAATTTATTTATGGGGATTTTACTGTTCCCTATTCCCTATTCCCTGTTCCCTGCCCGAAGGGCTTGGTAAATACCATGGCGGTTAAAACCGCACGGGTCGCTTCCCTCTCAGGTCTGAAGACTCTGAGTTTCCCGCATACCGAGTATTTCTATGAGTTCTAAAGTGGGGTTTGTTTTTGCTGGATTGCATACTTTAGATGAAATGACAGCAAATTACTTTAATCCATTTTTTGGCAGCTTAATTAATATTCATGTTAGCTTTTTAAAGCGTGAAGCTACTCGCAGAATTCTGACTAATCCAAATGACGAATTCCCCCTGGAATATAGTCCTGAAGCAATAGACAGAATTTATGATTTAACACACGGTCAACCATATTTAGTGCAACTAATTGGATTTCATCTAGTCCGGCGGTACAATAACCAGGTTTTTGAGCAAGGAAAATCTCGTGAGTCTGTTTTTACAGTCAAAGATGTAGAACATGTGATCGGTGACCGTGAGTTTTTCAAGCAGGGACGCTACTATTTTCATGGTGTTTGGGGTCAGATAAAGCGTGGTGGAGTTGCTCAACAAGCTGTTCTTCAGGAACTTAGACTTGAACCAAAAGGGTTGAGTAGGAATGATTTATCTGAACTTACAAGTTTAAATCAGGAAAGTTTACAAGAAGCATTAAAGGCTTTAAAACGCTATGATGTAGTTGCAGAGGTTGAGGGAAAATGGCGGATTATAGTAGAACTATTCCGCCTTTGGTTGAAATCTGATCAGGGCGATCGCATCTAATTAAAAACTAACTATGTAATTCAAAAAAATCTCATTCTTTAGAGAGATGGAAAAGATAACAGATTTTTAAAAGATGGGTAAACTTAGCACAAATCCTGGTAGTACGCCTTCTCCTGATAGGTCTACTGGTAGATGTAGAATGTCGCAGCGTTGACCTAATCGATAAATTTCGACTTGCTGGTCCTGGGGATTGATCAGCCAACCTAATCGCACGCCACCGTCTAAATATTCCCGCATTTTGGCTTGAAGTGTCTCTAAATCATCACTAGCGGAGCGGAGTTCAATCACAAAATCAGGAGCGATGGGGGGAAATTTACGTCGCTGTTCGGAGGTTAAAGCATTCCATCGGGCGTGGATCAGCCAAGCAGCGTCAGGCGATCGCTTACCGCCATTAGGAAGTTGGAAAATGGTCGAAGAGCTAAACACATGGCCTAGCTTTGTTTGTTCATTCCAGACAAATAAGCGCCCGATAAAGCTTGCTTCCCGTTCTCCGCTCTCGCCTCCCACCGGAGCCATAATCATCAATTCTCCATTTCCAGTTTGTTCAATTTTCCAGTTAGCGTTGTCCTGACAAAGCTGCTCGAATTGCTCATCAGTCAAATGGACAGATTTGACATCCAGGGTGAGGGTGGTCATGCTGTAACCCCTAATCGATTTCAGATATCTTGTAGAACGTTACTCTATTATACCAAGGGATTTAGGATGAGGACTGATTTTCAAAAGTCAAATAGGATTCCTATAATTTAAAATTATTTCCAAATTATTTCCAAATTATTTCCAAATTATTTCCAAATTATTTCCAAATTATTTCCAAATTATTTCACTCCATTCACAGTTGCTTTACGTTCGAGTTTACCCCAGCCAACCATTGAACCTTTAATTGCAGTTATCACAGACTTGATGGCGACGTAATAAATTAACTGACGGTAAAAGAAGCGTTGGGGTAATAACCAAATGATTAACTTCCAATCTTCCTTATGTTCGAGTAAAAAACCCACAAATGCGGCTAGAAAATCAACAGCAAGGAAAATCAAATAGAACCAAATCAATTGTTCTAAGCCAGTTGCGGAATATTGGGCTGCTTGTTGATGTTTTTGCCAGATTGTCCAAGTGATCGACCCAATCATCACTATGTCCATTAACGGTGAGAATAAAGGGAAAAATATTTGAAAAACTAGAACGTTTGGGATAGCAAATAGTCCGAGCGCACCATACTTTTTATCGAATATGGTGTCGCTGTGTTTCCATGTAGCTTGGAAGGTGCCAAACATCCAACGGAAACGCTGTTTGACGAAGTCTTGGATGGTATCTGGAGCTTCGGTCAGAGCGATCGCATTCTCTTCGTAGTCAATTTTATACCCCATCCGCAAAATTGAGAGAGTGAGATCAGCATCTTCGGCTAATGTGTCGGTAGAGTATCCTCCTAGCTCCAAAATCAGTTCGCGTCGCCATGCTCCAATTGCACCGGGAACAACACTAATACAGTTGAGTAATCCAAAGGCACGGCGTTCGAGGTTCTGACTGGTAATATATTCGAGGGCTTGCCAGTAGGTGAGGATGTTGATGCGATTTCCAACTTTCGCATTCCCGGCGATCGCGCCGATTTTTGGGTCGATAAAGTGGCGGACTAAGTTAGTGATGGCGGTGGGACGCAGTATGGTATCGGCATCTAAGGACACAATTATTTCCGCTTGAGTTTGCAGAATGCCATAGTTTATCGTCTGGGCTTTGCCGCTATTACCCTTAGTAAACATACGTACTCGCGGTTCATCACTGAATTTCGCAACTACATCTTTGTACGTATTGTCGGTGGAGCCATCATCAACGATAATAATATCAAAATTTGGATAATGCGATTGTAAAAGCGAATCAATCGTCCGACAAATAACTTTCTCTTCATTGAATGCAGGTACAATGACGCTGACACTAGGCGAATAATCTATTTGGTTTTTGAAGCTTTTGCGATTCTTCGATCCATATAATGCTAGTGCTGCAACAAACAACAATCGCATTATTGAGAGGGTAACTCCGACTATAAAGAGATAATAAATCGTTTTATTCAAGTCGTTCATCAATAAAAATGCAGTTCCATCAAATCTGGCCATTAACTGCTCTTTTTCGGTGATTGGGGGGATTACCTGGTTGCGCTGCAAACCAAGTAAATCAGAAATCGTTACCAATTCAAAGCCGCGCTGTTGTAACTCCTGAATAACTTTTGGTAACGCTAATACAGTTTGTGAGCGATCGCCTCCACTATCGTGTAATAAAACTACGTTACCTTGACCAGTGGTTGCTTGCTCGATGACTGTATTGACAATCTGATTAACTCCGGGATTCCGCCAGTCGTTCGGGTCAATGTTCATGCCAATAGTATAGTATCCAAGATTGCCTGTATATTGAAGTGGTGCAACTTCGTCAGTTGTTTCCGGTTCTACATCTTCAGCGTATGGTGGTCTAAATAACAAAGTATGAATACCAATTTGACCTTCTAACAACCTTTGAGTGGCATTGAGTTCTAATTTCAACTGCTTATGGGAAATAATCGCAATATTTGGATGAGTGAAGGTGTGATTACCTATTTCATGCCCTTCATTGATCAGACGATGCAATAAATCGCTATTACTGTTGGCATTCACCCCAATAACAAAGAACGTTGCGGGAACATGGTAAAGTTTGAGAATATCCAAAATTTCGGGAGTAAAACGCTCGTCTGGACCATCATCGAAGGTCAGAGCAATTTTCTTTTCATCACTCCCTCCCCAACGTGTAATTACGTAGGAAGAAGGATAGGAAATTAATTTTTCTCCCACTACTAAACCAGATTTAGGGTCGTAATAAATTTCCCGTTTCCCATCACTAGGTTTCTCAGTCACCTTGAGAATTTCACCTTTTCCTTCATAATCAATATCGAAACCGTAGTGCAACGTTTCCAGCTTTTTTGCAGTGGTTTTGTTGAGATGTGTTTGTGAATTAAATACTTGCCAAATCGAAGGGTCTTCCGAACCCATTCGCCATAATGCAAAGCCTTTTACACCTTGTTTTTTCGCTTCAACTAGTTGATTAAAGGCTGTTACTGCATCGAGATACCAAACATGGTGTAAGACATCTTTATCATCGTAATAGTCAAATTTTGGGTTTAGGGTGCTTGGGTCTAATACAATGTTACCTTCTGATTCATGTGCTGTTTGAAGTAATTGTTGGAAGGAAAGTTCTTCAGCAGAAGTTGTATTTACTTTCCAGTCATAACCGTAATTACCAATCGCGACTACAAATTTATTGGCAGGTAATTCCTTAAATCGATTCCTTATATGTTCAGCATACCAATTTTGGGAAGCAATTGCACCTGATTCATTGGCAGCATCATGTTCATCGTAAGCCATCAGGATCAGATAATCATTAAATTGTGATAATTCGCGGTAGTTAAATGAGGGATTATCTAAGGGGACTGATTGTGAAATTTCCAAGCCCAAAGGATGAAATTGGGCATAGATTTCGCGCATGAATGTGATTAGTTGTGCTTGGCTAGAATCCGGTATATTTTCAAAGTCAATATTGATCCCATCAAATTTATTTTTGCGAACATATGCGAGTAGTCGCTGAATCAAATTACTCCGTGATGCAGGTTGATTGAGCATTTCTACTAGCCTTTGACTGTTCCAACTTTGAGTGCTGTTATCAAAGTTGTTAATCAATGGCATAATCGGGAGATTAGGGCGATTCTTTTGAATATAGCTGATGACTCTTTGCTGATTTACTTCATTATCATTAGCAATAGTGCCATCGGCTTTATCTAGATGTAGCCATTCTGGCATTAGTTTATCGAGTATTTGCAGATTCTGTTTAAGTGACGTAAAACTATTGTCATCCCAATTAACATAAAAACCAATAATGTCTGAATCGGCATGTGCTATCACGTTATTTGCTAGTTTCGATCCATTAATATTTGGATGTTTTTTGCTGGAATTGAAGCGATCAAATATATCATGTAGTGACTTTATGTCTGGCGCTTTAAGTGAGAAAAATTTATGCGGTTTAAAGATTTTATGTACTGGAGATAAGCTTAATTTTGGTAAAGCTGGCTGAATTACTATAGTCGCAATCAAGACTATAATAATCAAAGAGATGATAAAAATCAGCAATTTTGATGTCCGTTTAAACCACCGCCAGCGAAAATTATTAGGGTCATAGAAAACTGGATCTCTTTCTTTTTTAGGCATAGTAAACAATCCTGGTATTAATTCGTATCAGCACAGATGTTTAAGGGTACTCATGCTATAACCCTAATCGATTATCTTGTAGAATGTTACTCTATTATGCTAAGGATATACTAAATGAAGATAGAATACTTCAGAGAAAGGCTGGCGCTTCGGGCGATCGCCAAACAACTACACCAAAAACACAACAAAGCAGGTAAAGTATGCTTCAAGCCTTACCTAAATACGTTACCTTTGAGGAGTTTACCCAGTGGAAACCTGAGGGGGGGCGGTATGAACTACATGATGGGATAATTATTGAGATGTCACAGCCAACAGGTGGACATGAAGATATTGTCGGTTTTTTAGCACTAGAAATATCTGTCGATATCAAGCGATTACATCTTCCCTACATCATTCCTAAAACTGCACTTGTCAAACCACCTGAAAATGACTCTGGTTATTCACCAGATATATTAGTGGTTAATCGTTCCAATCTTGGAAATGAACCACTATGGAAAAAGCAATCGACAGTTATCCATGGCGCTTCAATTCCTCTGGTGATTGAAGTAGTTAGTACTAACTGGCGTGATGACTATTTCACAAAACTAGGTCAATACGAAGCCATAGGCATTCCAGAATACTGGATTGTAGATTATGCTGCCTTAGGAGGTAAGCGTTTTCTCGGTAATCCCAAGCAACCAACTATCTCGATTTACTCGTTAGTCGAGGGGGAATACCGAGTTAATCAGTTTAGGGGTGATAATATGATAGTATCGCCAATTTTTCCAGAGTTATCTTTAACTGCTAACCAGATTTTTCAGACAAGTAGTTAGTAACTTAGTAGGTATTAACATTACATTAACATCTTGCAAATTTAACCCACACCAAAATCAGTATATTGTCTAACTAAAGGTTCATGAAATGCCAGAACAATATCTGAATTTGGCACTCCTAACTTAACCAATTCATTAGCAATTCCAATCTCTGTACCATCATATTGTATCCAAATTTTCTCACCTTTAATATCTAGATGTAATACACACCCATACATGGGTCTGCGATTTCTCCAACCAGTATCCACAACTTGATAATGGTCACGTTCGTTATCAAAAACCAACTCCGTTTCAAATTCGTCATCAGGTTTGCTCAGTTTGGCATATTCACTCAATAGCTGTTTAATATAACTGCGATAGCGTTCTAGTTTATCCATTCTAAAATCACCTCGTTGACTGGATCGTAAGTGACTAATGTAATTTGAAATCGCTGAACAATAGTACGGACGAATGGTAGAAAAAAGAATGTGCGATGTATACCAATCGGAACAGCTAAATATAAAATACGTTCGGGGTGCTCCTCTTCTAATCCTACCCGATAATTTATAAACTGTCCCACAGCAGTGTGAAATTCAGAGATGTTCGACGCACCAATAAAACTTTTAACCTCAACAGCAATTTTTTGGTCTCCTTTCTCTGCGGCGATAACTTTTTCTGCTCCCAAATCGATTTGCATCTGAGTTCCACCTGCTTTAATCTTCAGTGGGTCATCTGTAATTACCCAGCCCTCCTTTTCTAAAGCTTTCCTAACAGCACCATGAAAAATATCTTTAGCCATTGAGTATTAACCCGATATACATCAATTATGTTCCTAAACCAACTTAATTAAAAGCGCAAATAATCCCCAACCTTTCCACAAGCCTCTCCAAATGCATAATTTCATGTGTCGCCATGAGGGAAATTCTAATCCGACTTGTAGGAACTGTGGGAGGACGAATCGCTGGCGCAAAAATTCCACCTTCTATGAGCAGATTTCCTACCTTTACCACTTCTGCTGGACTAGAAAATTGAAAACAAATTATTGGCGACTCTGAAGGTAATACTGTTAAATTCGGTAATTGGTCTTGAATTAACCATTGCAAATAAGCAATATTTTGCCATAATTGCTTACGGACTTGAGGTTCTTTTTGAACTATCCTCATCGCAGTTAAAGCTGCTGCTGTATCTGCTGGAGAAAGAGCCGTCGTGTAAATCCAACTGGGAGCACGATTGCGCAAAAAATCAATTAAACTATTGCTTCCCGCGACATATCCTCCTAAACTACCCAAGGCTTTACTTAAAGTTCCCACTTGAATTAATTCCCTACCCGTACAGCCAAAATGTTCTACACAACCAGCACCAGTATCACCGATGACTCCAGTAGCGTGAGCTTCATCAACTAGTAACATAGAGTCAAATTCTTCAGCTAAATCTAACAGTGTCCGCAAAGGACATAAATCTCCATCCATACTAAAGATGCTATCTGTAATAATCAGACAACGACGATATTTTTGTCGTTGTTGGTTTAATTGTTCTCTTAAACCAGCGATGTTGCAATGAGCATATTGCAATACTGTTGCACCACTGAGAACGGCACCATTTTTTAAGCTGGAATGGTTATACTGGTCTGATAAAATTAAATCTCGTTTACCAACTAAGGCTGTAATTACACCGACATTCGCCAGATAGCCTGAACTGAAGACTAGTGCATCTTCCGTTTTTTTGGTTAAAGCGATCGCCCGTTCTAATTCCTGATGTAAGTCTCGATGTCCACTCAGTAATCGAGAACCAGTACTTCCCGTACCAAATTCTTCTACAGCTTGAATAGCTGCTGCTTGTAATCGCTCATCTCCAGCCAGACCTAAATAATCATTACTGGCAAAATTAATCACTTCTTGTCCCGACAATAAAACCGTCGCACCAGGAAGACTTTGAATCGGTTTAACGGAACGATACCAATCAGCCCGATGGATTGTCTCTAGAGATGGTGCTATCCAAGCATAAGGACTTGTTTTCATAATCCAGCTTCCTTACTACTCAAATGGGCGATCGCTTGTTTGATCCAATCTTCTACAAAAGCATCTTTGGATAATCCAATATCTTGACTAACCACATGTATTGCTTGACTAACTTCATGGGCGGTATATCCCAGAGCAAAAAGAGTCATTTGAACTTCTTCGAGTATCTTGGGCGCAGGTCCACCCGTCGCCACAAAAAAGCCTGCTGACTTACGCCATTCAATCAACTTGCTTTTCAGTTCTAAACAAATCCGTTCCGCCGTCTTTTTACCTACCCCTGGTGCTTGGATTAAGATTTGTGTATTTGTCGCAATAATCGCTTGGACCAAATCGGGAATTTCCAAAGTGTCCAACAGAGCGATCGCACAAACCGCACCAATTCCACTCACAGAAATCAAGTGACGAAATAAATCCCGTTGTATGGGAGAAGAAAACCCATAAAGTATAGGGACTTCTTCTCGAATTTGGTAATGGGTAAAAATTTGGACTTCTTCCCCAATAGGAGTCAATTGTTGAGCTAGACTTTGGGGAACTTGTAAATCATAGCCAATACCATTCACCTCTAAGGTTAAAACCGTGCGGTTGGGTCCTATTGTTTGGACACCAGCAATGAGACCTTTCAAATAGCTAATCATGATATAAAACCAAAATACTTCAATCCTTCGATAATTCCGCCCGCATAAAATTCTTTCGCCAGGTAACGGTAATCAGCAGGATACTGATGCAGCCATTGGAGTAACTCACCACGAGCATTCCCAACAATAATTCCCCGTTCGTTACCGACTCCGAATAAAGCTATATCATTCCCTGAATCACCACAAACTACAGTTTGCTCCGCTGCAAATTTCCACTTTCGCCGCAGAAATTGCATTGCTTGACCTTTATCGCTAGTCCGGGGTAAGATGTCAAGGTCTTCGCCGCTACTATATATTAGTTTTACACTTAAGTTAAGTTTTTGTAACTCTAACTCAATCTCTGGTATAATAGTTGACTTCGTTTCCTCAAGAAAAAAGCTGACTTTAAAGGGACGTTGTTCTGAATCTGGTTGGAGGAGCAAATCACTAAAATGGTCTGTGACTGATAATATTGCTTCCCTTCGCCATCCGGGAGCGAGAATTTCTGACCATTCTGGGTCTGGAGTTTCGCTTCCGTCTAAATAAATCTCGGTTCCCACAGATAAAACTAGCGCATCTGGACGGATGAGATTTTTTTCCCTTTGTAATTCTTGGTAAAGCAGAGGCGATCGCCCAGTCGCATAGACAATTTTAGTTCCATATGCTTGACGATGTTGTTCTAAGCGATCGCTCAATTCTTTGAGCGCTGGGTCATCTCCCACAAAGGTATTATCTAAATCGGTGACGAATAAAAATTTAGCCATAACAATCTCCTCAGATCAGGTGAGCAACAAAATAGAGTGTATGTTGTTTTGGCATTAGTACATTAAACTAACTACAACTAAACTGTTGCTATTTCCGCATCTAGGAGTCTAATTTCTCAATCTAAATTCTCAACTACTATTCATCCACAAGGGTTTCAATCAATAAATCTGTTTGCTGTTGTCGTTCCTGTAAAAAATTTTCACACTCACGTAGATAACTCACAGCAACAGCAAACTGTTCAAATACCTCTGCTAACTCCAACTCACCCGCTTCAATCCGAGCTACGATTTTTTCTATCTCCGCTACTTTAGCTTCATAATTCCAATTAGTCATCTCAGCCTCCAAGCCAAGTTATCGATCTCGTTTATTCTCGATTCTAGTCAAGTAAATCAGGCTCATCCCGGAGGATTTTGTCGTAAAGTGGTTGGAAACTAAACCATCCACTTTCATGGGAACCTACCTGACTATAAGTTAAACTGGCGATTTCAGGACTAATGGAAATAGGTTTACCAGCAGCTTCGGCTAAAAGTTGTGCTTGACAAGACCTTTCTAGGGTAATATACCACCAAGCTGCTTCATCTACTGTATGTCCGACGGTGAGAATTCCATGATTGCGAAGAACGATCGCCTTCTTCTCCCCCAAAGCGCTAGCTAATCGTTTTCCCTCAGAATTTTCCAATACCACACCTGTATAATCATCAAACAAAGCTAAGTCTTGGTAAAAAGCGCAGGAATCTTGAGTTATCGGGTCAAGGATACGACCTAAACTAGACCAACTTTTACCATAGATAGAGTGAGCATGAGCCGCCGCGATCACATCAGGTCGAGCCTCGTGAATTTCCGAATGGATCGCAAATGCTGCTTTATTGATTATTCCTTCACCTTTAACAATATCACCTCGTTTATCAACTAAAACCAAATCAGAAACCCGGATATGACCAAAATATTTACCTATTGTATTCACCCAAAAATGGTCAGTAAATTCTGGGTCACGAGCAGTAATATGACCTGCTATCCCTTCGGTGAAACCAAATCGAGCAAACAAGCGAAAAGCACCAGCAAGTCTTTGTTTCCGGTATAGGCGTTCGTCTTCAATCCGTTCAAATACAGGTGGTTGTGGTCTATTAAAATTGGGCATTTGATCTTTTCCTTGAGATTTATTCTTAAATAGATATTTTAGTGCTAAACTAGCTTAACAAAGCATCCCATTTTTGTACTATTTTAGCAAATTCTGTATAATCTCATGAAGCTGGAAAAGACAGCAGCAGACTTTTTTGCAGGAATTGGTCTCGCTACAATGGGACTGACAAAACAAGAATGGCAAGTTAAATATGCCCTTGACTATAGTGACCAAAAGCGACAAATGTATGAGGGATATTTTGGGGAAGGGTATTATCACCTAAAAGACATCAGAGAAACGACTGGAGTAGAAGTTCCAAAAGTTACATTAGCCTATGCCTCTTTCCCCTGTACTAACATTTCTGTCGCAGGTTCCAGGAGTGGGTTATACATGGGAGAATCATCTACATTCTGGGACTTTGTGCGCATTATCAGTGAAATGCGAAAACCTCCTTTTGTTCTAATTGAAAATGTTGAAGGATTCCTGACTTCTGGGTGTGGAAAAGACTTAATTGCTGCGTTAAAAGCCTTGAACGATCTTGGTTATGTAGTGGATATTTTCGTCATTGATGCTGCTCATTTTGTTCCGCAAAGCAGAGCGCGTTTATTTATATTAGGAAACTTGTGTGGTTTATCACAAAATGCTAATGATTTGAACCAGATTCTGAGTCAGAAAAACCATATAAGACCTGAGAAAATAAAAGATTTTATTGCGTCTAATCCCACAATTAAATGGAGCCTGCGTCATCTCCCAGGCTTACCTCAAAGAACAATTAACTTAGCTGATATTGTTGATAAAACTGCGGAGTGGTGGACTAAAGAGCGAACTGAGTATTTATTTAATCAGATGTTTGAGCGCCATAAAAGCCAAATTCGTTCAATGATGCAAAATGAATATTGGTCATATGGAACTGTCTTTCGACGCATGAGAGTGCGCGATCGCATAAAACAATCAACCGCAGAACTAAGGACTGATGGAATCGCTGGATGTTTACGCGCCCCCAAGGGAGGAAGTGCTCGTCAAATTATTATTAGAGCAGGTAAAGGAAATTTTGACGCTAGATTAATTAATGCTTGTGAAACTGCTTATTTAATGGGGGCTTCCGAGTATCCGATTGCTAAAAATATATCACTCAACACTGTACTTTTTGGTTTTGGTGATGCTGTTTGTGTTCCAGTAATAGAGTGGATTGCTAAAAATTATCTCAATCCATTGTTTGATGAATTAAACAGGACAATGAAAGCTTCGCAAATATCGGCTTAATTAGAACTAGGAAATACAAGCACACCATTTTCAACTTTCAAAATCACTTGACTATGTGTTTCTACTGTCGTGTAGCTGAATATTTTTGCGGTATCGTCGATTAGATTCTTGACTACTATAGCGTTTCTCCAAACCAGGTAACCAACTTTGGAAGATTTCTGTTAGCAAATCTCATCTCCTTATGCTGAACCAGTTTAACCAAGCGTCCCATTTTTGCACTATTTTAGCAAATTCTGCATAACCTGCTGCTCTGGGATGAGCACCATCGTTAGCTTTTGCTTCTGTTAACCAAACTGACGAATTAACTAAACTTGCAAATACATCTAGATAGGGAACCTCTAGTTGCTCGCAAACCAAAGCAAATTCCTGTGATAGGGTGGCGATTATTTGATTTCTTTGGTGTTGATTCACATCTCCACAAGGTGGTGGACCTACTACCAAAACAGGATAGATTTGTTTAGCTTCCTGTAAAATACTATATAAATTGTCAATTGACTCCGTTAATTCAATTCCCTGTTGTTTTCCAGCCCATCCCGAATCGTTTACGCCAAATGAGAAGATTACTCTACCATCACATTCAGTTGGTAAACGATAGGAGACTTCTTGGAGCCAGCGCTGCTTAAGATATCGGCTTGTTTCCCCTCGAACACCTAAATTGTAGTGGGTAATTTTGTATCCTTGTGTTTGAGCATCTTGACAAACTCTACCCGTCCAGCCAAGAAACTCTGGATCTCCTGTTCCATTCACAAAAGATTCACCTAAAAAACAGATTCTAATTTCCTCACAAGATGCTGACATGAGAAGTTTACATAGATTAATTTTTAATTGTTTAGATGATTATACAAGATTTGATTATGGCTGAATAGTCTCTTTAGCTAAGATAGAAGTAATTTCCACTAATTGGCGATCGCCTCCATTCCCTCAGTTTAAATTAGTGTTACTATAGAAGTTGAGGACAAGGTGTCCCGAACAGCACGGGAAGGTATGGTACGGCTGAAATACTGTACGCCTGTCAGATAACGATAAGGTACTCCGAACAGTACGGGGTTTTATGGTGCGGTTGAAACACCGTGCGCCTATTGTTAGCGTAAAACTTATCAATCAATAAGTCCAATTAAATTAGCAGCCTTGTTCAGGTTGAGGTGGCTTGTTAACCAGGTATTTAATGGCGAACCAACATCTGTTATAGCTGTTGGTTCGCCATTAAATCTCTTATTCAACATAGGGTATTTCAACCAATAGTTATTAACATCATTTAACTTATGAGACTAATACTTTAGCATAACAAGTACCGAAGATCCCAAATTTTCTTGTAGACGTATTATATAAATGATTGAAAAACTAACTTTTGAAGAGAAAGGGAAAATTGAATTTTACAAGTCTAAATGGTTGCAAATTATGCTATCTACTAGTGAGATAAGTAAAAATTCGGCTATAGCAGCTATAGATTTGGCTTCTGATCTGATTGGCTATGAAAAGCCGCACATTATTTTTTGTAATAGTCCCTACGCTGCTTTTGAAAAAATTATAGAAAAAGACGTCTATAGGCTTTTTAATAAAGGATTTAATAAAGCAGTAGAATATAAATTAATTGAGAAAATTTGGCATCATATAGAAAAGCAAATGAGTCAAGAAGTTATACAATTAATCAACCAAGATACTATTGAGATAGAGACTTTGATTAATGGATAAATGATTAACACAGGAATGATTAACACCACGTTTAAGCGATTGGCACCTTTAACATCATCTGATTAATCATTCCTACTTTTCAAACGCTTTCTTAGTTCGATACCTATAGCAATGAGGAATAACTAATGTAGTTCTAAACAATGGAGATGAGAATTATCTAGAAGCTCTTGAATTGCTGTTTGTCCAGTACGGATAAGATTTTCAATTTGATGAGTAGGTGCGTTACCACATCTTAGCCAGACTACTTTTGGTGGAGAGTCGTATAATCGACTTCTTTCTGCAAAATCTGCATCTTGTGTTACAATACAGAAATCATTCAACTTCGCGAACTCCCAAATCTCTGTATCTGTTTTCTCTTCTAACCCATAAAGCTGTACATGACTAGCATTCGGGAAAATATTAGCCAAGCGAGTAACTAATTTTCGACTTAGGTTTTGATCAAATAGTAGTTTCAATTGGCACTCACCAAAGCAACTAAACGATGATCTCGATCAGCTGCGAATTCTAAACAAGATATAATATCTGTCGCTGTCAACTCTGGAAAGTCGTCAATAATTTCAGCAACAGACATTCCAGCAGCTAGCCAGCCAAGAACATCATAAACCGTAATTCGCATCCTACGGATACAGGGCTTACCCCCGCGCTTATCAGGCTCAATAGTAATAATGTCGCGATAGCTCATGACTACAAGTGACATTCCTAAATTTACATTAATTATATCACTGTCTGGTCTTAAGAGGTCGTAGGCTATTCGATTGTCAGAATTTTTTAAGTGGTGGAGTCGCAAGTATAATCTATATTTTTATCACAGAATAGTACCTTGAACTAAATTTTCTGTGCTATATTAAGCATAGTCGTTATGAGTATGCTTAACAACTATGACTAACTTCACAGTAGAAAACTTAGTAATTATCGGTTCTGGTCCTGCGGGTTACACATCTGCTATTTATGCAGGACGAGCTAATTTAAAACCCGTTGTCTTTGAAGGATTCCAAATAGGTGGATTACCTGGAGGACAACTGATGACAACCACAGAAGTAGAGAACTTTCCTGGATTTCCCGCAGGTATCACGGGACCAGAACTAATGGACAACATGAAGGCGCAAGCAGAACGCTGGGGGGCTGAATTATATACTGAAGATGTGACAGATGTGGATTTGAGTCAGCGTCCTTTTATAGTCCGTTCCACAGATAGAGAAATTAGAACCCATAGTTTAATTATTGCCACAGGAGCAACAGCTAGACGATTAGGGTTACCTAGTGAACATACATTTTGGAGTCGGGGAATTTCCGCTTGCGCAATTTGTGATGGTGCTACACCAATCTTCCGCAATGTAGAATTGGCGGTGATTGGGGCTGGTGATTCGGCTGCGGAAGAAGCAATTTATCTAACCAAGTATGGCTCACAAGTAAATCTATTGGTACGTTCTGAAAAAATGCGGGCTTCTAAAGCTATGCAAGATAGGGTTTTGAGTAACCCCAAAATTAAAGTCCACTGGAATACGGAAGTTGTTGATGTATTCGGTAATGGCTTTATGGCGGGGGTGAAAGTTCGCAATAATCAAACTGGCTTAGAAACTGAAATACCTGCTAAGGGGTTATTCTATGCTATTGGTCATACCCCTAATACTGCTCTATTTAAAGATCAATTAGAATTAGATGAAGTAGGTTATATTGTGACTAAACATGGTTCTGTAGAAACTAGTTTGTCAGGCGTTTTTGCAGCTGGAGATGTTCAAGACCATGAGTTTCGTCAAGCCATTACCGCAGCTGGTACTGGTTGTATGGCGGCGCTGTTAGCGGAACGTTGGTTATCTAGTCAGAATCTCATTCAAGAGTTTCATCACCAGCCTACGACAGGAGCAAATGAATTAGAATCCCAGTCAGTGTCTCCAAAAGCTATATCTGAGCAGCCTGGAGAATTTAATTTACAAGCAACGCGCCATGAAGGTGGTTATGCTTTGCGGAAATTATTCCATAATAGCGATCGCCTACTTGTAGTCAAGTATGTCTCACCCGGTTGCGGTCCTTGTCATACACTCAAACCCATCTTAAATAAGGTGGTAGACGAATTTGATGGCAAAATTCATTTTGTGGAAATAGACATTGATAAAGATCGAGATATTGCTGAAAAAGCTGGTGTAATAGGAACACCAACTGTTCAGCTATTCAAAAATAAGGAGTTAGTTCAGGAAGTCAAAGGCGTTAAGCAAAAAAGTGAATATCGCCAAATGATTACCCATAATTTGTAAATTCCAGAAATCCAAATTTTCCACTCTAGCTCATTTGGTTTTCTCCTACCCATGAGTGCCTTTCAGAAACATCACATTGACCCCACAAAAGACTTTACTCGGATTCGTTATTCTGGTAGTCATGACAAAGCAGAGGCAGATTTAGCCTCAGATACAGTGGATGCGATCGCTGATAATAAGAGCACTTTTCTCCAGAGTCAGGCAGCACGTAAATTTTCTGCTGACCAATATAACCAATATAAAATCATCTGGGAGTCTGACCCCATCCCCTCTTCGCCTATCGTAATTAACAAAAACGAGTTCTCTCCAGAAATGATTAAAAAACTGCAAAAAGCATTGATTGATGCTCCTCCAGGTTTAGTGCATATAGATGGAGGCGAATCTGCTGGGTATACTTTAGCAAAAGATGCAGATTTTGAGGGGATAAGAGAAATATATTTTAAATTTAGATCCGTTAAAGTGGCTGCTAAGTGACTGTACTAATACATACTAGCTTTTCGTTTTTCCTTTAAATTGTTACAATAAGCCAATAATTATTAAAAAACAGTAGACAGAGCTTGTGTAATTCTTCTGTGCCATTGACAGAAAACTTAGTATTCAATTTAGAACTTAGATACCAGAACATAATGAAACAGCTTTTTTTCTGGCGACCTGAGCATTTTTTTGGGCAGATTATTAGCTTAACTATACTTTTTTCAATTACAACGCTAGTTGTAAGTTGTAAGAATATCTCTCCTAGCACTAATGTTGCTCAACCTGTAACTATATCAACAAGCAACTCTGTTGCAACTAAGCCTTTAAGAATAGCTGGAATTCCCTGGCAAAATCGGGAAGAACAACAGCGGAAGTTACAACCATTGATAGATTACCTCCAAAAAATCCTGAATTGCCCAGTTTCTTTTCAAATTACCAAAGACTATGATGCTGCAGTGGATTTATTGGTTAACGAGCAGGTAGATATGGCCTATTTAGCTCCTTTAACATATATAAAAGCACATGAACGTAATCCCAATGTTGAACCACTTGTCTTACCTATCGATCAAGAAACAGGACGACCTTGGTACACTAGCGTAATTGTTGCTAATACTAAGAAAGGTGTTAAATCTCTAGCTGATTTAAAAGGTAAACGCTTCTGCTTTGTTAACCCTTCTTCTACGTCTGGGTTTCTCCTGCCTATGAGTGCTTTTCAAAAAAATCACATTGATCCACAGAGGGATTTTACTAGTATCCATTATTCTGTTAGTCATGATAAAGCAGAGATAAATTTAATTGCGGGTCAAGCAGATGCGATCGCTGACGACAAAGCATCTTTCGTGCGCAGTCAAAAAGCCGGTAAATTCCCGATTAACCAATACAAGATTATCTGGGAGTCTGGTCCATTACCATCTCCACCGATAGTGATTAATCAGAAAAAATTCTCACAAGAAATTATTAACAAACTACGTCAGGCATTGATTGATGCTCCAGTAGGGGTTGTGGACGTAGGCGGGACAAAATCTGCCGGATACACTCTCGGAAAAGATGCGGATTTTGAGGAAGTACGACAAATTTACCTGCGATTTAAATCCGTGAAAATAGCTGCTAAGTAACTATGAAAATTCTCACCAAGTTTATTGGTTCAACAGCAATTTCTGTAGGTATGGTGATTGTCTTGGTGGGGGGTAGCACAATTGTGATCAAACAAACTGAACAGTCAGTTCAACGTAGTCGCGATCGCGCAAGTCTTGCCGTCCGTAAAACTCAAGACATTCAACTTTCCCTAGAAGAACAAACTTCAGCGCTGAAAAACTTTTTGCTGCTAAACCACAGCGCAGCAGATTTAGCAGCATATGATGAAGCTTCGTCACATTTTATCAAATCCCTGATGCAACTCAAGCAACTGATGCCAGAAGCCAAACAAGCGGATGTAGTAGATAGACGGTATCAGTTTTTAGTCCGGTTAGTGGATAGTCTCAAAAAACAGAGAACACCTTCCACTATGCAAGATGTGAAAGCGATTAACTCTTTCCAGGAAGATATCAAATTTTTTCTCAAAGCACTAGTAGAAGAAGTACAGCAACAGGATGCTACTACTCGCCAAGCAGCAGAACAATTCCAGCAAGTCGCTACCATGGCTACTTATTGCTTGATTGGCATAGTGCTATTGATTTTTATCGCCCAATTTGCCTTCACACTTTTGCCAGTGATTCGCTCTATCCAAAAGTTACAAATAGGAGCCGCCCAATTAGGCACTGGCGTTTTGGACTATCGCCTGGATATCCACACTGGTGATGAAATTGAGCAACTGGCGCGGGAGTTCAACCAAATGGCAGATAGATTGTTAGATTCCTACAATTCCCTAGAACAAAAACGAGTTGCCGCCGATAGCGCCAACCAAGCAAAAAGCGAGTTTTTGTCAAATATGAGCCACGAACTGCGTACCCCGCTAAATGGTATTCTCGGCTATGCCCAAATCATCAACCGCTCCCTAAGTTTAGCAGAAAAAGACCGCAAAGGTGTGCAAATTATTCACCAGTGTGGCTCACATTTGCTGACGTTGATTAATGACATCCTCGATTTATCCAAAATTGAAGCTCGTAAGCTGGAATTGCAACCCCAACCAATCCATTTCCCTTCTTTTTTACAAGGTGTTGTGGAAATAATCCGCATTCGGGCGGAGCAAAAGGGGATTGATTTTGTCTACTTACCTGATACTAATTTGCCAGAAGGTATTGAGGCGGATGATAAAAGATTACGACAAGTATTGATTAATCTGTTGGGAAATGCTGTCAAGTTTACCAAGCAGGGAAAGGTAACATTTAAAGTTGAGGGTATGGGTCAAACCGATACCCAAATTAGGCGATCGCAGCTGCGTTTCCAAATAATTGATACTGGTGTTGGCATCAATCCAGAATCGTTAGCAAAAATTTTCAGTCCTTTTGAACAAGTGGGGGACAATAAACAAAAAGCAGAAGGAACCGGACTAGGATTGGCCATCAGCCAAAATATCATTACTTTAATGGGTAGCCAGATTCAAGTAGAGAGCCAATTAGGAAAGGGGAGTAATTTTTTCTTTGAGGTTGATTTACCTCTAGCTTTAGAATGGCAACAATCAGCAATGACTATAACTGGACAGCGATTGCTGAAGTACCAAGGTCGCAAACAAACCATTTTAATCGTTGATGACAAATGGGAAAATCGCTCAGTCATTGTCAACCTATTAGAACCGTTAGGTTTTACAGTTGTCGAAGGGGTGGATGGAGAGGATGGATTAGTTAAAGCTAATCAAGTCAAGCCCGATTTAATCATCACTGATTTAGCTATGCCAGTAATGGACGGGTATGAGTTTCTACGACAAATTAGACAGTCTGAGATGTTAAAGACATTACCAGTAATTGTTTCCTCCGCATCAGTTTCGACGATAGACCAGCAACAAAGTTTGGCTGCTGGTGGTGATGACTTTATGACTAAACCAGTCCAAGCCGATGAATTATTTAAACTCTGTGAAAAACACTTGGAAATAGAATGGGTTTATGAAGAATCTACTCAATCGTCGCTGGAACTATCTATTGGTCTAGAGTCACAGATGATTCCTGCTGATGCAAAAATGGTCATTCCCGACCAAAGAATGATAGCAAATTTGTTAGAACTGTCCCAAGATGGACGTTTGCAGAAATTAGCGGAAGTTGCTACTGCTTTGGAGCAGCAAGATCAAAGCTATGCTGCTTTTGTCAATCATATTCTAGAACTCACTAGTGAATTTCAAGTAGAAGAACTGGAAGACTTTCTGCAAAACTTGACTCATGAACTAACCAATGTATAAAGGGGTGAGGAATGAGAGATGTACCATTAATTCTGATCGTAGATGATACACCTGCTAATCTGGGAGTAACTTCCACAACACTGACCGATGCAGGCTATGAGGTGGCGATCGCCAAAGATGGTGAGCGGGCGATTAAACAAGCGGAACGGAATCTACCCGACCTGATTTTACTAGACGTGATGATGCCAGGTATTGATGGGTTTGAAACATGTCGTCGTCTCAAAGCTTCATCTCTTACCCAAGACATTCCTATTCTCTTCATGACCGCCCTTTCAGACACTACAGATAAAGTCACTGGGCTAAGTTTAGGCGCAGTCGATTATATTACCAAACCATTTCAAGAAGCGGAACTGCTAGCAAGAATCAAGACCCATTTAAAACTAAGCTATCTGACCCAAACTTTGGAGCAGAAAGTCGCCCAACGAACATCGGAACTAAATACTGCCCTCAAAGAAGTACAACAATCCCAGGTTCAATTGGTACAATCTGAAAAAATGGCTACACTGGGATTACTAGTGGCGGGTGTTGCCCACGAAATTAACAATCCGGTGAATTTTATCCATGGTAACTTGAACTATATCCGCGACTACGTGGAAATACTTTTAGACTTCATTCAACTCTACCAAAAGCACTATCCCCAACCTGTACCAGAAATTCAAGCCAAAGTAGAGGCTGAAGACCTTGTGTTTCTACATAAAGACTTGCTGAAAATTCTCGCTTCTATAGAAATGGGGAGCGATCGCATCCGAGAAATTGCCAGAACGCTGCGTAATTTCTCCCGCACTGATGAAGCAGAATTCCAAACTGTGAATATTCATGAAGGAATCGAAAGTACCTTAATAATTTTACAACACCGTCTGAGAGCTAATCCAAGCCACCCGACAATAGAAGTTATCAAAGACTATAATGAATTACCACTAGTGGAATGCTATCCTGGGTCTTTAAATCAAGTATTTATGAATATCATAGCCAATGCCATAGATGCTTTAGAGGATGTATGTAACCAGGAAAGAACAAGCACTCGTCAACTGGCGATCGCCATCCATACTTCATTAATTGGCAATGATTGGGTAAAAATCAGTATCGCAGATAACGCAGGTGGTATTCCAGAACATATCAAAGACAACATCTTTGAACCATTTTTTACTACCAAGCCTGCAAATAAAGGTACAGGTATGGGGCTATCTATTTCCCATCAAATAATTACTGTTAAACATCGTGGTAAGTTGGAGTGCTTTTCCACTCCCGGAACTGGAACAGAGTTTGTGATTCAGATTCCTATTCAGCATGACGAAAATTAGCCGGGTCTTGATCTCGTCGGTGCTTAGTGGGAATGGGGTCTGGCTGTCCATCACCTACAAGGGACGCAGTTTTCTCCAGGGATTCCCGCAATCGCTTCGCTGCGTAGATAGACATATCTCGAGGTACATTAATGCGATCGCGCAAATATCGTAGAGCGACATCAGCACCCAATGGAGGGATAGAATTTTCACTAGTCATCATATGTGTTAAAGCACAGCGTAGGGCTTGATCGCACAACTGATCATCTAAGGGGTTGACTCGGATAATATTGATGCGGTGTTTGATAACTCGTTGAAGTGCTTCCATACGAGAGTTTTCCGGTTCTGGATAAGTAACATCTGGTAGCCCGAACCAAGGACCGTTATCCACCCGCGCTTGATTGAGGAGCATCTGGGGTTCACCATTTTCCCAACAGCCCCCCATTTGTGGTGGCAAATCATGTACATGGGTGTGAAAGTCGCTCTGGGTACCACGGTAGGTCGCTCGGCTTTCCATAGCGGTAAACCATGCGCCTAAGTGTGGGTTTTCTTCCCGCAGAGAGTAGCCTTTGTAGTAGTAAAGACTGGCATTCATCCGTTCAACATAGGGCGTAAAGATGACATCGACGGTACCGAAGCTATCTAAAAAATAAGGTCCTGAGGTACGCCCCAAAGCCTCCTCAACTTTAGCTACCACTCCAATAAATTGTTCCCGGTTGCGCTGTTCCCGTTGAGAGGAAGTTACCCGATAGCACAGCCACGTACACCAAGCTCTAAATAAAAGTCGTTCTAATTGACGTAGAGGAAGCACAGTGGGGTCTTCCATTTCTTGGCTTAATGAACCAAAAACTTTTGACAAAGCGATTAAAATGTCATCGCTTTCTTTGATAATCCGCCCATCTAGCTCAATGGCGGGGAGCATTCCTGATGGTACCTTACGCTTGTACCAACTTTCTTTCTCTCCATAGCAGAACATCGTCACTTTTTCGATGCGGTAGGGAACCTGTTTTTCCTCTAGCCATAACCAAACTTTTTGACAGTAAGGACACCAAGCATGGTTGTCGCGGTACAGCGTTACCCGCACATTAGATTCAGGCTGCCCAAATAAGCGTAACCTGGCTCTAGAATTTGTGGGACCATTGACGGTATCTATATGATAGTCCGTGAGAGTTGCTAGTTCTTCCCAGGTTAGGGGTGCGATCGTCATAGGGTTGAGTGGCGATTGAGGATTCTTCTTAACTCTACAATAGTTCAATTAAGCCCTCACCCTAAATCCCTCTCCCATGGGGAGCTACGGTGTACACACATCCTATCCCAGAGCGAGTTTCCAGCCCTGAAACAAGGATTGAAACAGCCGTAGTCCGCGAACCAAAGTGGCAATTCCTGGAGGTTTTTGAGAGGGATGACCAGACC
>Ga0116231_10006433_pt1 | contig 22392 bp, 12 predicted proteins | sample S1TSphgellanicum_2_FD_89695 | JGI IMG/M metagenome (GOLD analysis project Ga0116231, IMG submission 89695) | Host-associated microbial communities from peat moss isolated from Minnesota, USA - S1T2_Fd - Sphagnum magellanicum MG | ecosystem: Host-associated > Plants > Peat moss > Unclassified...
AGCTCTATTGATTTGTTTGAACACCATATTCACCAATTAATTTCAAATGTACTTCTTACTTGTTTAATATTATATTAAAATTCTCTGGAAATTTTCCTGCAATCCTATTAGGTCAAACTTCCGGTGCAGTTTCAGCCTATTGTCTGGTAATCCATTTCCACCTCAATTAAACCCTATAAGCAAAGCGAGAAGAGGTAGAAAGAAGGAGATGGAACCACCTGTTGGGGCTGGAAAAGGGACCATGGCAGCGGCTTCTGGTAACTCATAACGGTTGTTTGCAATTCAGCGTCACCACCACACCAATCTTTCTTCTCTTCTTCCTTCGTCTGCTGATGCTATTGCTGCAACTGGCTTTCTCTACAAATTCTGCTGCTGATGAAGATGATGTATAGAAGTAGTTTCCGTGCGTACATTTTTGCTGTGCGGTGTGTGCTGATTGAAAACCCTGACTAATGACTCAGGAACAAGCATGCAGGCCGACACAAATTCTGCTGTTGATGAAGATGATGAAGATGCCGATGATTCAAAATCCCTCCGTGACGACCAAGAATCTAGAGCCACCACCACACCAATCTTTCTTCTCCTCTTCCTCCGTCTACTAATGTTGTTGCTGCAATTGGCTTTCTCTACAAATTCTACTGCTGATGAAGATGATGTATAGAAGTAGTTTTCGTGCGTACATTTTTGCTACGCGGTGTAATCTAGAAGAAGAAGAAGAGAAGTCCTTCCCCTGAATCCGGATGGACAGTAGCGACGAACATATGTAGCTACCGTTCGTGGCCACTGTCCGTCCGGATTTAAGGGAGGCTTCATTCTTCCTTTACTATATGTAATGTGTGCATGCATCTCTTTTTAATTGATTAGTTTATACCTTTGACTGGCTTTAATCTTTTTGTTTAGTAGGATTTACTACGTATTTACATCCTTATGACACCATACGTCACGACACTACACGTCACGACAAACCTAATGTGTTGTATTGACTAGTTTGGCCTCAAGGTTGTGATGATTACTTAGAGAAGAACTACAGTATTGATTTTTAGTAAGGCAATCCCAATACGACAACCACCTTCTTCTTAAGGCGTCCCAACTTCACCTTGACCAGCATTAATGGAGTTGGTGCGTTTGGTGTTGATTCCACCATCGCATCTACCGCTGCAAGCTGCCGCTTCTTCTTATGTGTTGCTGGGGGCGCCTGCTCCTGCTCGTCGTCGATCTACACACGGAGAACACTAGGAATTTTGAGGTAGTACGACAGGTGCTCGAAGGGGATTGAACCCAAGGAGATCAGCTTTTTCTTAATGAGTAATAGCACGAGTGTAATCAATAAACGGATGGGCAGGAACACTGCCTATTTGATTGTGATAATGGTGACATTGAACAGATCAGATAAAAGTGATTGACGGATCAAGTTGATATTTATGGCATTTACCAGTGGTATGTTAACGGCCTCACTATCCAGCGTTAAACACTAGGATCGCATGTTGACATGGCCTTCATCGAGCTCAAAAAAGTAGTTGAACGTATACCGAACAGGTAGTGACTTAAAGTGCTTCTTGAGGATGGGACCCCAACCAACATAGCATGGGTGTCGCGCATCACGGTGATCAATGAAGCTTGCATTAACCCCCTTGACCTCGTTGACGGCCTCAACAATCGCCATGAAAAAGTAAAAGTGTTTGCCTTTCATCGCATTGTGGCACCACGTAATGACTCAATTGGCGGTATTATGCGAATGTCATGGGATTAGGTACACTAACATGACCTTCAAGCAAAACAAGATGGAAAGCAGAGCGAAGAACTACATGACAAGCTATGACTTATTTTGATCGACATAGTTGTCAAGGATTATGAACAGAATTTTTGGCATTGTTATCTTACAATTCAGCAGCGTCTTGAATTTCTCCATATGGTAGGTGAATCGCAAGCTGCATAAGACATCAACATCCTTGCCTTGAACTCGTCCATCATAGAAGAACACATTGTTGTTATTACTAGTTAGATCGGCAACCACAAAATTCAACACCATGAGGTTAGAGTTGAAATAATCGAACGATGGGCACAAATGCCCATAATGAGGCATGGCGAAACTGCCACCAAAATCTTCGATCTGGATCTAAATTTGAGGCGCAACAATCGAAAGAGTCATGTCGTTGTCACCACCATCATCATCACAATGCTCATCATCATAGTGATCAAGGATTATGGTAGGCGGAACAAGCTAATCGGAGGCATGATGCCTGACAAACTCTTTCACGAAATTTGACACCATGCGACGCTGAGCAATGGCGGCATCCAAATGCGTTTCCTTCTCCATTAGTAGGCGATCGTGTTTGTCAGCAAAAAGGTCATCGCGCTTGAACTGGATATTGATTCGAATGTAGCAATCGCATACGTCCTCAGTTGAACGAGCTAAGCGAAGGCCAAGGTAAAAGAAGTGCACATATTGAATCCATCTCAAATATGATACAACGTAAGCAGCATCATTGGAGGCTTCGATCTTGGCCTTGTAGTGTTGGTGCAACTTGGTGAAGGTTACAATTGCATCAAGAAGATACTATTTCGAGCAACGATGTGTGCAGGGGAATCTATCCTCGACCTCCCATGTCTCGGCATCTACCTTGATCGTGTCCAGGTCGTTATCGTGGATTGCATGAGGAGGAATGTGAGGGGGGCGACGAGTATGTAGCGTGTCGATGTCGTTTTTCAGGACGTTACGCAATTGATCGATCCTAGTGACGCTGACTAGAATGATGGCCCGAATCTCGCACTCCGAATATCTGCTCTAGAGAAGATTCATTACAATGCCTTTCGACTACTGCCATTCGGAACCAGCCCGGTGTGTTGCCATGGAAATCCAATCGGCCCGGATCTAATCAATTACCTCTTGACCCATCTTCGAAATAACTCATTGTAGCGCGTTCGCCTTGTGATTTGATGGAGGGCAACATTGTTGCTACGGCATAGTCTAACAAGAACCACCGAATCCACCTAATCAACTTTGAATGTCATGAGCCTACAACATTGACACTAACGTAGCATTGCTACTCGATGTTGCACGAGCCAATGTCATTGCGGATTTAGCTAGAGAAGGAGCAATAGCCTTCGATGCTATTGGTGCCACATCCATATCAGTTAGGTAGCCGATGATAGTATTCTTCCATTTATGGGCGAAAAAGTAGCTGGGGAATCTAACGAGAAACTCCTCCACCTCCCTATATGCTTGCATCACAGCGCTTAACGGTTTGCTTTGCCAATTGTCATTGTTGTGATACCCAATCAAGCAATGCATGCGACCGTTCAACATTTCATAGCACTACTCCTCACTCATCATTGATGATTAGCTAATGCAACAGTGGAATGTGCACCAAGTAAGACCCCACACCCAAAAAAAATAATTAATTACCCGTTCGAGGATGGGTTTATTTGGGACCCTAGGGTCCCGCCATAAGGTTCATATGTCAACTATATATTTATTAACACATAATTCAACTAACATATTTATTTTAACATGAATTGTAGAATGCAAACCTATAGTTTTGCTTGGATCATTAAAGAGTTTATAGAATGGCAAACATGATGGGTGATTAACATCCATTGCTTTGAAAACAAATGTGTGAATTGTCATGTTATTGAACACATTGTCATTATGTTCTTTACACAAGTTTATTTGTGTATAACCATGGACCCAGTAACCTTATTACTATTAAAATAAAAAGTTTTCAAGTAAAAAATGAACCACCAACATGGAAACACAAAATAGGAAGAAGACTACCTTAGAAAAAACAATCCTCCTTTTAGTCCAAAATCAATTTAAAAACTCAAAAGATGTTAGTTATTATGAAATCAAGAATGAAAAATGGGAAGGAGCTAGAAGGTAACAACCTTCTAATCCTTTGAAAGTATTTCCTCCAACCAAAAATATCATCACATTTATGTCCATTCCATTATAGTTGTTACCTTCCACCAATTATTTACAAACTACTCTTATTGTCTTTTTATACCCACCTTTTAGCAAACTCTTAATTTATAGAACACAATTTTTAAAGGAAGGAAAAAAAAACTAAATTAATTTAAAACCTATATTATTCTACATCAAATTCAAATGAACTATCATTCTAAAAGGGAGGTGAAAACACAAAATAAAAATAAAGAAAAAAAAATCAAGTTCCATAATTTCACACCAGGGTTTTTTTTCAAATTCTTCAAGTAGGTGCATTAATTAGAATCCTCAGCATTAATTAGCAATAAATGGCAATTGTCCTAGTGGACAAGTAGATCTTTTTTGGAATCCTACCTAATTTTGGCAACATACATGAACACATTGTCTAAATTTGGCAACTTCTAATTTTTTTCCCTTGAAATATGGTGATTTTCTTTTTAAAGTTTGCAAAATGCCCTTTGTTGGATTCGCCAACCCTTTTTTTGTTACCAAGTTGTGAAAATTTGCCACAAAAAAAAATGTTACTTCATGCATTCCCTTGTATTGTTCTTCCTTTCAATATACAACCTCTCTTCCATTCCTCCATAATCTTTTCATATAGCAAATTGAATCCTCCTCCTCATCCCCCTAGTCCATAAACACACAAGGTTCACATTCCACCCTTAATAGTGAATTTTTATCCTAATCTTTTCACAAATCCATGCTCTTAGTTGATTTGTAAACAAATATTAATCATCCATTCCCATGGGCTGACCTCATGGCTTCGCCTTCTAAATAAAATTTAAAGCAATAAACATGTTTATCATTAGTAACTACCTAGTTACTAGGACGCCCATAAGACTAACAAGTTTTAAAATATTTTCTACCTTTAACAATTTGTATAAAACAAATATGGAACAATAAAATTGTTGGGTGGTTGTTGATAACAAATTGAATTTTTTAATATTTTTTATTGTGATATGAAATTTATTCAATTTTTTATGAACAACATATCAAATTGTTACATAACTTTATTTAGTTCATAACATTGGACATATGTTTGCCAAAAAATGGGTGTTAATGCATTAAAATTATCCTTGATATTTTGAAAGATTTAACTATCTTTCACATGGGATGTTAAATAGAAATCATTTATCATGATAAGCTCAAGACCATCACAAATTTTGTTTTGAATATGTTTTATGAACCTTAGCCTATTATCTATAACATTAATCATTCTAACATCAATAAGTGATATTTCATCTATCATAACAAGTTGCAATTGTTCATATCAATACATAAGCCTCTTCAATGAATTTGATAATAAATTAGATAAATAAATAGGAAATATTAATTTACCAAATAATGATTGTTGAATGTTGAATGTATTATTTATAAACCATTAATATTGAATGTAACTAAATACATGTCGATGCCATGAATAAAACTTTGGTTTTTTGTTAAATCTTAATATATGTTTTTAATTTTATAATCATAATAATATATATTATAAATTTAATGTAAATGTTTTGCCTATTCTAGCACCCCTATCAAAAATAAACAAATCAATGAATTAGGGTACATTTTTTTAATGTTATGTCATCAAATATTAATCATTTTTTTCATTTAATTCTTTAATCAGAATTTGATATTCATGTTCTTCCATCATCATGGAATATGATGATTTTGTAAAGTTTTCATCTTTTAACAATTGTGATTTTAGATTTAATCCATTATGTGATTGAATTGCATAGTCATATCATAAATCATATTGTTCAATATTAATTGTGTTTGTAATGGGAATTGCACAATGTGAATCATTTATTTCATCGTTTGTTCTATCATTCCAAATATCAGATATATGTGATGCTTTTGATTTTGAATGGATTGAATCATTTTTTAAAAAATTTAGATATGGCATTTTGTAATTGATAATAGATTTAATTTTAGAAATTTCATCATGTAATTGACAATATGCATCATGCCATTTGACATTAATTCCAAGTTGTGAATTTTTTAATCTTTAAATGGTGAATACAATAGAACTTAGTTGTTTTATCATCCAATTTTTCATATCTTTAAATTTATTATACTTTACAAACCTATTGATAATTTGGGTTTGCAACATTTAGAATTTTTAATTTTTTATGTTAAAAAACAAACAAACTTTAATAATGCAAATGATTCATAACATGATTAAGATGATTAATGTATTGGTCTATGATCAATGAACACATTATATCATTTGAATTTAGGTTTAATTAATTAATGTTAGTTGGAGTTTTAACACAAATTCATGTCCTTCAAAAGGAAAAGTATTGATGAATTGAAATGTTTGAAATGAATGGTATAATGGTAAAAAAACCTAAGGTAAATAACAAGTTGAACAACCATTTGTTATGCATTAATAAATTTGTCATTCAATTTTTCTATTTGCAGCTATTTTATTTTCAATGCATTTTTGTATGATGGAATGTAGTTTTGGTGTTATAATTTTTTTAATTGATAATTCCCATCTGTTTAAAGCGGTTCTAAGATTTTTGTTTCATACATGGGAAGTAATGGTAATGATATTCACAAACAACATGGGTTTTTTCTTACATGTATGTGTGTTGATGTTGTTGGCTTTTTTGCAATGGATTTGATAATAATGATAAATCACAAAAAATATGCATATTTACAAACCATTCATTTTTTTCATTTGTCTGCACTCCACACACAAATGCATATTTAATCCATAAAAGTCCATGGCCATGTTCACCACCATGATTTTAGGATTTTATGACAAAGAAAAATTAGAATGGATCCAAATAGAAAATGATCTTTCACCATAGGTCTACAAAATGAAAACATTCTATGCTTATAATATTTTGCATATGTAATAAGGTCAATTTATTTTAATTTTGTTATGTGAATCAATTGGAGGTCTTCTATTTTCAAAGTGAGTTTTAATCTTTTAACATGTAGTGTGTGTAAAGTTTTAATGAAAGGGTCCCATAATCTTTCAGCTAATGTAAGTCAAAGTTTATTGGAGGACCAAATTGCATAGTCAATTATTTCAAAATGTTAATAATTATAGCTATATGTAAAAGGACAAATTGAAAATCCATTCCACATTGAAACATTTTATATTTTGAAATATTATTCCAAATGTAAATTTGCTTTTGTAGATATTTTGTTATCAAAAAATTTATAATGAAATCTTCTCACAAACCTCTCATTGTAGCACTTTGTGCCATTTTGGTCATATATTCATGCATATTTTTTCACTATACCTTGATGCAAATCAAATAAAAAAATTGGATTTAATTCTCAAATGCAACATTGTTGGGCTTTTTTATATATTCAATAACAAACATTTAATTAAATATACCAAACCATTTTGCCTCTTTTAAAGGGATGATGATTGGTTATTCAATAAGTCAAATATAAAATTGGAAAGATAATTGCCAATTTCATATTATATGTTGAAACTACATGAAGGCCATATAAATGCATTAAATGTTCAAATGATGAATGGACAAAATTTGAGGTAAATGTTTCCATTATTGTGAATTTAAATTAAATGAATGTTTACACACAAAATCAACTTCACTTACACACACACACACACATTAAAAAATATTTACATTGGAAAAATATTGCACTCTAAAACTATTTGTGTTGAAAATTTGTTTATCTTGAATAAATTCTTAATTTGAAAAAATGTCAATCAACCATTGACATGATGGTGTAATGACATTGTAATAGAATGATCAATCATCATAATGTGTTACAATGCCATCACAACATCATATCAATGATTGGATCAACATTTTGTTAGCACTTAATTCTGAACACATTGTTAAAGTGTTGTTAAAGCACAAATACATGGAGGGGGCAAGTTTGTGATGTGAAATTTAGATTTTTTTCATCAAAAAAGTTGTGTCAATAATGATAATCATATGAATTTATATAGTAATTAGGTTACATTCCAAGGTTTGGTCGAAAGAAGTTAAGGGGACATGGATACAAAATAAAAACATTATTTGATGTTTTTAATAAGACTTTGGCATTCCAAATGAAACAATGCACCTCATGCCTCACAACAAAATGTTAAACCTTAAACCCTTTGTAAATGATTTCATTAATTTTATAACTATATTTAACGTTTATAAAACCATTTAGAATTCATTTAGTTAAAATTTCACAATGCAATTGATAGTTTTGTTCGGGTTGGTGTAAAACAATTTCCCATTACTTTCAATTGGAATTTCTCAAAATTAAATTTATATTTCATGTTTTTTACTTTTGATTTTTTTCCTTGTTTTTCTATAAATTCTTGATTTTTGAAATTTTCATTATATATATATATATCACCCTCCCACCTTTGCCCAACAAATAAACAAACATTTTAAAGGATTTTTATGTAACACATAAGTTACATATACAATGCAAACAAACCACCTAATGGCCATTAGGTTGATGCAATTTTTAAAATTTTTAAATTTTCTCAAAAAATCAATAAAAGAAAAAAAAACCACATGATGGCAGTGAATGGTTTCCATTAAAAAAAAGGAAGTTTTTTAAAAAACCACTTCAAGCATGAAAAAAAAACATTTCCACATGGTGGTTTCAATCGCAAAGAAAAAAAAACCATTTGGTGGCCACCAAGTGATTTTTATTGTGAAAAAAAAAGAAATGAAAAAAAAATCCATTATAGAATAATAATAATAATAATAATAATAATAATAACAATAAACCAATCAACTACATTCAATTTAGAATAAAACTTTTAGGGAAATAAAAGCTCACTAACTACTATATTTTCAAAAAAGATTATTAAAATTTCTTAAGAGGTATAGGGCATACTACATATCTTTATTTATTTTGTTGGTGAAATTTCAACTTTACACATGATATGGGATGAAATGTAGTCTTACTAACAACACTTTCTATTGTCTTCTTGGGTTAATACACCTTCCTCAAAACATGGGTACTTATTAGGCTATATTGGTTAATTATTTATTGTGATAACTATTAATTAGTTGTAACATGTGCCATAATTTTATTTTTTGTAATGGGGCTTGTTGATTGACCCAACACAAAAAATTCCAAGACTTTGGACACTCCTCCAAACATAAGCTTTTACTTTCAAAATTAAATTATAGTCTTAAGTTTCCCCTTTGGCTTGCTTATATACATTATAGAAGCACACCTTTCAACACATGATATGTGATAAAAATGAAGTGTTATGAGGAACATCTTAGGAACTTGAATAACATGTTGTGAACATAGTGAAAATACATTGTGAACAACAAAAATCCAATAACTTCCCCTAGATAAAGATCATGTGCTATTGGGAACACATTGTGAATATAAAAAATCCCAAAAATCCAAGACACCCCATTCCCAGTTGCACCCCCCCCCTCCCACCAAATTGCGAACCTTGTAAGTGATCATCTCATTGGTTGAACACTATTTCTATTTCTAATATATTTTCAACGCTCTTAGAGAAGGGAAGAAATTAAATCAACAATTTTTGACAATTTATTTCATAATAGTAGTTTTATGATGTTCACAAGGCAAATTAATTTCAATATTCACATGTAGTTTTGTGTACCCAAGGTCCATCTGTAATTAATTCTTGGGGGTGCGAGGGGGGGAAGGGACTATTTATATTTTTTAGTATGCTATGAATTAATGGAATATTCAAGAAAATATTTATTAAAATTGAAAATATTCTAGGTATATTTTCATAATGAATTATAGGCACCTTATTTACATTTAAGTAAATCATAATTTTTAATTTTTTAATAATTAATTGAAAATTATTATTTTTGCATGTTGTTTAGAAAAAATGGAATTTACTTCCTTAAAAATTAACTTGATCCCAACAATTTTTTGAAGGGATAAAAAAATGATATCTAATGGTAATTTGTGCATCAACTAATCCTTTCACATATTCATATCACATAAAGGGATTTCATACATATATTTTCATTTAATCCATTTTAATTATTGAATGTTAATGTATTTAATGTTTACATGCAATGTTAACATTTGGTAGTACAATTAACATCACCATGTATCACCTTTATAATATCATGTTGTTGAAATGTGTTAGATCAAATCCTTACATTATTTTATAGCCTTCATGCCCATAGAAAAATAAATAAATTTCACCCAACATAATGTGATACTTTGAAGGAAGTTTCAATTGTAGGATGGAATATGGAATCAACACTTTGAAAAAAATTGCTAGCTTTTCAACCCTTTCCTTTCAAGTGAATGATGATATATTTCAAAGGAAAATCCTTGAATAGGAAGCTTTATAAGTTTGGAAAACACATTAATAAAATAATTATTATGTTAATAATACCTTTATGAACTTGAAGTTAAGACCATTTTAAAAATAAAATTGGGTTCAAAGCTAAACTGGTGCATGTGAGGTGTTGAATTTGTAAATAGATTTTGAGTAGGTGCCAAAGCTTGGAATGGAAAACTCCATTACTTTGTTCTCTTCATGTGGTGGAAAACAAGAGAATATGACTAGTGCAAGTAAACAACATGTGTGGTTAATACGATAACAAATGCATTCCCCTCCTTTCATTAAGTTGTGTAGGCCATGTGAACAAGGATAGTCAATACATTTAACAAACAATTTCATATAACTCATATTTTGAAACCTTATGTTACATATATGGAGCCCTTGTGACCTCTATATATATATTGTTGCACCCGTGTCTAATACCTATAATTTGATGTAAATAACTTGATAATTATGTAATTACATAAGAGTTAACATAGGTAACTTATTAACTGGTGGGGTTTCATAATTTATTAATCATTTGATGAGTCATCACCAATTAGGCATGATTTCAATTAATATGCATGATTCAAACACAATGATTCATTAAGAAACTTTTGACACACATTAATGTGCATGACTCAAAAATGGTAAGTCATTAGAAAAATTGGTTCACAAATTAATGTGCATGTTGAAACCATGCGAGGTGTAAAATTGTAGGAACTTTTTAATTTAGTTTTCTTTTGCTTAATATATAAATGGGCATTTGGGGCCTTTGGAAAGACTTTCATTTGAAGAGAATAACTTGTTGTAAAGAGTTGAAAATTTCATAGAGTACATTTATGAAAAATAATTGAAAGATTGATTTTCAAAATTTTTGGCATAGTTTGTGAATATGTAAAATCCATGGTAGGAAGGATGGTTATGGCATAAGACTTATACATAGAAAATAGATATGTGAGCAAATATTTGTGAAAAACAAAAACATAGGTCCTCATAGCTATGTAATAAAATAACATAATTTTGGTCTTATACCTGTTTGTTTTCCACATACCCACTAGTGCACCATCCCAAATTATTTCACATTTTCAAACCAAATGGGCTCAATTCAAACTCTCATTAATGTAGGTTCAATCCAATTTAATTTCATTTGCCTACCTCACTTATAAACCACCTATTTACCCAACCCTTTTGATATGTTGCTTACCTACCCAAAAACCCACCGCCTACCTACCTAATCAACCTTTTACTTGATTACCCTTCAACCTCCAACACCTTTCTCAATCTCCCTTTTTTGATTTTGTAGTCACCTCCATTGTCAAACCTTCAAACTAGCTCTAAGTTTCAAGCTTTAATTAGTTTTCTCCAAGTTGTAAGTTCATTATGTTCAAACCATTTTGAATATCACTCAAAGGCTCAAACCACACTCAACTCCAACCATCTCCAACCTCTACACTTTCCTTTAAGTAAGTTTCAAGCACTTTGATGTGGTCACTTTTATAAAAAAAAGATTTACAATGTGTCATTGCAAATAATTAATTAAGTTCCTTTTAACAATGTTGCTATGTTTTTTTCTTTTGTTTTTCTATTACTTTTTATTAGATTAAAAATAAAATAAAATTTGAACTTCTTATTCTTGTGCTTCTTCTTGTATTTTTTCTTTTTTGTTTCATGGGTAGAGATGACAACAAGGTCGAATTCAACTAGCCTCAACTTCATGTTGTTTCTTTTTTTTGGGGTGAATGCAAACTAGAATGGACCAAAAACAAAATGATAGTATTCCATAAAAGTTTTTTTTGTAATGTATTTCTATATTGCCAAAAACCTAGAATTGTCAAATGTTCATTTTTTTTTAATTCCAAAAGATCAGTAGGGGCCACAATTTAATGCTTCCCAAGGTACTATGTTGATGGAAAAAAATGATAAGAATTGCACAAATATCATGTTATAATGGACTTCGTTGTTTTGTTTAATCTTGATGTTTCAAAAGTCCATCAAAGTCCATTTCATGTTCCTTTACATGTGAATTTTGGGTAGAAGATAAATGTTGTTGATTGAGAATTTTTGATTTAGTAAATCCATATGCATAATTTTATGAGAAAATTTCATTTCTAATAATTTAAACAAAAAATCCCTTGTTGGTTGTATTTAATCATAAATATATATTCCCTTAGCACCTATAGTTATTCAATATGAAAATTGAGTCCCTTTTTAATAAATGCATGCTTTAATTTATCACCTAGGTTTTTGAACTTGGGAAGGTGGAGAAAAAACTACCTTTGTAAATGATTTTATATACATTTTAATTTATAAATACTCTTTTGTAAGCCTTAACAAGGCGAAGGCTCGACTTCTTTTTTATCCTCTTCCTTTTCTTTTTATGATGTTGTTTTTGTTATTTCTTCTTTTTGAATTTTTCCTTCTTTTGGTTTTGGGTGGAAACTATGGTGAGATTAGGTTTAACCAAGCTCAACTTCATTGTTCTCTTGTTATATATTGTGTTTTTTTTTTTGGGGCAATTATTTACACGGTAGAAATTTAGCATTGACAATGTTTTTGTTTGGTTAATAATGTTTGCAAGTGATAGTGGGGCTAAATTAAAGTAGGTGATATCAAGGTTGAACTCAATTGAATTTAACATCATTAATTTTTATGTTTTATTCTCATTTTTTCTTTGTTATGGTAGCTTTCACTTTCTTTTGTTTTGGTGTAGATTTGAAACTATTAAGCACATCCATTAACAATAACGAAAGGTTGCATTGTACCAACCAACACTTAAAAAACCTTGGTAAGCAGAAGGTTAAATGTGCAATACTTACATAATATAGAATTGCAAAACATGGTTGAACACTACTCACATGTGGGTAAGAAAATATTGCATCCACTTCCATATCTACATTTAGTGGCATATGTTGAATCTAACGAAAGAGAAAGAGAATGAAAAAGAAAAAGAATGGAGAGGAAAAGAAAAGAAAATAATGGAAGGAAGAAGAAAAATAATTTAAAAGAAGAAAAAATAAATAATAATAATAATAATAAGAAGGGGGGGGGAGGAAAAGAATTTAAAAGAAGTCAAAATAAAAATTCTTATAATTTGGTAATAAGAAATATTAAGAAATTGATTTGACAATGAAGATTTTGCATTGCCTTAAGCATTTTCCCGTTGTTAATTTAAATTCTTAGTATTATATGAGGGTATTACAAGCATTTCAACATTCGGCTATTTACAATTAAAGTTTTTAACAACACGAAGACATTGCATTTTTCTATCCACCTTTCATTCAAACCCCTACTTAGAGGTGGTTGATAATTTTACCCCAAATGTAGATATTGCAATATAACCAAGGTTTTTGCAATATTTGATGTGGTGATGATGACATTGATCTTTTTACATTGGTAGGTTTAGTAGGTTTAAAGGGTAATATGTAGGTAGGTAGATTCTTTCAGGTAGGTGGGTAGTCATTAGGTAATCAATAATAGATAGGCAACCATGTAGGTTAATATGAAAAGGGGGGAGAAAAATACCAATTGTTTTTGGAGAAAAAAAACTAACTAGAAGTTTGAAATATATTAATTTAATTAACCAAGGGTGGTTAGTTGGGGGACAAGTGCAAAATGAGAAAAATGGCCAACTAGTGTGTTGGTGGATGTTGGGTCACTATGGCCTATATAGTGGCCCAAGGGAATCTTAAATACAAGCAAAGGTATGAAGGAACTTATTAAGTTTATATGCTTGGAAACAATATTAAAATTTTACCCATATTGTTCTAAATATGAACGAGGTAATACCAATCTTGGCCCACCATGATTTGATGCAATACCAACATTATATCAAGGCATGTTGGTGCATTCATGATTGGGATACCCCAAAAGAACCATAGGAATATCCAAGACGTTTTTTTATTTCAAAAAAAAAATCTACAAAGGAAAAAATATATATTTAAGAAAATCCAACAATTCAAAATAAGATAATTTGTATGTGGTGATGTTTTTTCACATGTGTACATTGTCATTCATCAATATTTTGTTTTAAATTTGAAAATGTAAAAAATGTTTATATATTCAATTTAAATTATCGTTTAGCATGAATTTTTCATACACATGTGACTTGCATTTAAGGCTACAAATTTTAAGCCCAATGAATACAAAAAAAGAACCAAATTTGGCCAAAAAATTAATGTTTTTTCATTTAGCACTTGGTAGGTGCAAATTTTATTTTGATTTGTTTTTTTCCCTATTAACAAACATTTAAATTGTACACACAATAACCTTTAAATTACATACAAATTGTCATTTAAAACCATTCAAATTAAGTTGCAAATTATATTCACACATTCATCTTGTTATTATTATTGTTCCATTATTTCCTAGATTCTGGATTATTTTTGATAATCAGAATTTGTGATCAAATTATTACAATTAAAAAACATAATAGATTCAAAGTGTACACATTGTTTTTTCATCAATATGCTATTACTTTCTTTACTCAAAATTGAAAATTATCAAACATTTATAATATAAAAATGTATAAATAAAAAATGAAAAAAATGAAAATCTATGGTTCACAACCCAATAGAACTCTAAAACTACATATTGTGTCTATATCCTATTCTCCATCAACCTTCTAAGTTTGTATGTGTGTGTAAAAACAATCATTTTTTACCTTCATCACAATTAAAAATTAAGTTCTAAATCATTTCCCTCCAAAAATAATTTGAAAATCAAAACTTAAAAAATGTTTTAATACTATCTTGTTAAATTTCCATCATTCACTTGGTAACAACAATATAAAAGGAATTATGTGGTTTTCAAAATTGTCATATGGTTCATAATTTAATCAACTGCATCCAATGAAAATTGTTAAACATAAATGTAAGTGTTTTTTAATCCTTAAACAAAATTTGAAATCAATTGTACTACTTGTTACATTTCTTTTGATTTCTTATGCAAAATATTGCAATTAAGACAATTTAAATGATAATGTTTTTGAAAGACCTCAAAAAAACATTTGTATAACATCCAATACATTTTTAGACATTTTTATTTGTTCAATATGACATTATTATAGTTGTAAAACACACAACAATACCTTATTATTGTGATAAATATTGTAAAAACCCAAAGTTGTCCTATGTAATCTTTTGCTTATCAAAGAGTCTTTTAGGGTACCCAAACCATCAATGCACCCATGAGCCCACTTTTCAATGCACTCCCACTTTTCTTGTTCATTCTTTATGTACAAGCTTGAGGATTTATGCACCTACGTCAATGGAATGGAAACCTTGCTTCCATTTTCATTGAACTTGCAAATTTTGAAACCTTTGATACATGGTGCAAAATTATATTAGTTGAGGACATTGAACTACAATTAGTACCAAAGTTCCACATGTTTTTTTTCCCCCTTATATTTTCCCCCAAGTATTAATGCAAATCATTTATCTATATGCATATATAGTCAAAAGTATATTTTGAATTGTTATTATCCCTTTCCAAAATGATATTATTTATGTATTGGTCTTCAATAATTGACACTTTCTACTAGTGTTCATTAAGATATTCATGCTCATACCTTGTTGGAAGAAAAATGGGTTTTTTAATATGCATACATAGACTAAAATGAAGTTTCACAATATGTTCAACAATAATAAGTACTTGACCGAAATGCAAGGTTTTCAAGGTAACCACTACTACGACCAAGTTTAGATGGCCAAAAGTCAACATGAAACTAATCAACATTGGTTTTTTTTCCATGTTTTGCACTTATATGGTTTACTTGTATGATTTAGGACAAAGTGTCAATGACAAAATGTAATTTAATCACATTGTGTAAAAATATATAAGGCCCATTTACATATGTAAATGTACAACATGAAATGTGTAAATGTAAAGTTGTGTTCACCTTGGTGTCGCACATCTAACCATAACATCAATGGTAGCTAGTTTCATGTGCAAACCATTCATACATGTGATGCCATGGGTGATTATTTAACACAATTCAAAAAACACCTATACCTATTAACAATTACATCTAAAGTAAGTGTTAACTTTTCTTTGATCATCATTCACACTTCTTAATAGGTATCCATGACAAAAGTTGTGAAGTCCAAAAAAGGCTTGAGATAGATAGGTAGGCAAATAGGTAAGTGGGAGGCATGTATGCGAGTAGGTGCGTATGTAGGTTCACATGTGGGTTGTGAGTAATTAGGTAGCTATGTAGATAGGTAAATATGTAAATAAGTAAGTAGATGAGCAAGTACATTATGTTTAAGGTTAATGTTTCAAAACTTGCATCGAAGAATGGGCATGGGGAGGAGTAGTGAAGGTCTTCATATTGGGGGAGGAGTAATCATGGTCTTCATATTGGGAGAAATCCTTGTTTGCAAGAACAACATTTTGAATACAAAATTGGACACTTGATTATTACACAAACATTCATTTAAAGCTCCCTTTTTGTGATATAATATAACATTACAATTATAAATTTATGATTTAAAATATTATTTATCACTAAGCTAACGTCAACTTAACTTTTACTTAACACCATATGCCAAATGAGCATCCACATCATATTTTGTGTTATATAATATTTTTGGTCTGAATTGGTGAAAAATGTTTTTTTCCCTTAACATTGATTTATATTGAGCTATCATCAAATGTGATTAGAGCTTAAGTGTAAATTTGTGTAAGTTCATATTGTGTCATGTAAGATTGTTATAATGTAAGTGTAAAACAAATACACTTACATGATTTTTCATGGTTGTGTAAAATAATATAAAATTGGGGGAAGGGGGGGGGGGGGGGGGAGCTCAAAGTTTCAAATTTATTTGGTGATGGGCCAATCAAAGTGGCCTATTGTGCTAAAAAAAAGAGAAGAAAAGAGCTTTGGATGCACCACAATTAATTAAACTAATTAGTATGAATCAAAATAAAGACACAAACTATTGAAAAAACCTAAACCAAAAATATGATTAAAAAAGAATTTAAAAAAAAAAAAGCACATGCACCCAAGATACATGTCAAAATGTGCACCAAAGTTTGTCCCATATCCTTTGCCCAAAAGTAGGCTCTTGTATTATATATGACTGAACTAAAGACAAATACATTCACAAATATTATATTGATAGTAAAAGGTTATATTTGGATCGGGTATTAAAAGTGTTAGAATTTTTTTATGAAGGGCCAATGAAAGTGAGCCATTGTGAAAAAAAAATGGAGCTTTGGGTCGATGCACCCACAACTAATTATAATGCATAGAGCAATCCTATTGGATGAGAGCAATAAATTGGACCCACGGCCTTTAGATGAGGATCCAAGACCAAAAAAGTGGCAAATTGAGGCTAAACCTACATGGCACCATTTTGGAGAGAAAATCAATTGGTTCAGACCAAAAGAAATGAGCTCAAAGCCTCTGAGCTCATGATTTGGAGAACCCAGATGCAAGCTAGGGTCCAAGGCAGGGTCCAACTCAAGGATTCAATTTGCTTCAAATGGGTCCAAATTGTTTCATATGAATTGGACCCTAGGACCAACTAGCCACCAACCAGCCACCAAATGCACTATGGACTAGCTAACTGGCGAGACAATGAAGGTTATAGTTGAAGCATGTGAGCTCTATTCATGCTAATCAACGCGCTTGAGCCAGTTACTGAACATAACCAAATTATATACGAATGCAAAACTTACAAGTTATAAGACACAAAAGAGGGTGAGTTATGAAGTTCAGCCAAGCAGCAACCAGAGACATGCCCCAAATGTTTTTTGAGAGAGATCCAAAAATGTTAGAAGGCAACAAGATACATGACATAATTGGGGAGCTCTTTGTCGAATGGTCTGCTCTGCTGCCACATTAGTAATACACACCCTATATTGGTTATGGGTATTTGGTGTCCAGCCCTGAGAAAGAGGGTTGGAATGTGTGTCTAAACTTATTGGTATATATAAAGCAAGGTATACTTAAGTAGGATAAATAGTTTTTGACACACTTTTCCACCTCCTCCGTCCCATTGAACCTCACAACAACAGATGGTCTCTAGTCTCTTCTACTCTGACACCCCCAACCCAAGCAACAAGAAGAGAAAGGCTGATTTGATGTCAGAGATCCTCCATGCCATTTCCACCACACAAGTCATGCAGAGGAACAGTGTGCTTGCTCCTCCCACAGACAAAAGGGAAGCTTGGCACCACAAGTGATAACTATCAAAAAACAAAAGGTGCATGAAAAGGACCAGGAGGAACAGAGCATATAACACCAAAAAAAGGGTTACAAACAAGGTACATAGGAAAGGGAGAGAGAGGTACACCCAATTATACCACCACCACCACCTTCTCTCCATAGCATGATGCAATGACAATTACTGACAAAAAAAAACTATGCATGTTGTTTGTCACCAGCCTATCTCATGGACACAAATGATGGATCTCCCCCCCCCCCTCTAAAGGAAACCAAAATCCCACAATGAGGGTTCAATAATAGAGTTATCCGTAAAGTCAGGCGATTAGGGGCCGAGAACGGCCAGTTTCGGCATAACAGGGCATCAAACGCGTAACTAGGAATGAAAACGTTACAAAAGGAAATAACTAGGACCCAAACTAGTTTTTCCACCAATTTTGGTGGTCAACTGAGTTTCATCCTGTGTTTCCTTTTTCCCGAGCGCCTGCACTGCTGCTATATGTAATTTCACTGCTCCTACCTGTACAACTACTATAATTACTCTTTAACCTTGTGCTCTAAATGCTGAGTTTCAGCATTTCATACCCAGATTTAATAAAATTTCATTACTTTACGGATACCAGTGCACTAAATGCTGAGTTTCAGCATTTCATACCCAGATTTAATAAAATTTCATTACTTTACGGATACTACTGAAAGAGGGGATAGGGGGCGAAAGTAGAGGAGATAGGGGGTGAAACAGAGGGTGGCTTTACAGATAACTCTAATGTCTCTCTGGCTTTGCAATTTGTTTTCCCTTGTACCTATCAACAAGTACTACACTCATGTGTAGGGCGTCTGGCATGGGCGTGTCGGTCATGTTGTGGGCCATCCGGGTCCACTCCAAACACAAACATAGAATGATAGAACGATAGAATGTGTGTGTGTGTGCGGTGAGGGGAAAAATAAAAGTTGGGTGTACATAACTTGTGTCGTGGTTATCCGATTCATGAATGCCAACACTTGCACTTGCATCTTGGTTTCTCAATCTCATCCAATAAGAGAGGAGCGAGTGCCACCCTCGTAGAGTGGACATGGTCAGAGAGAGAAGTACCCGTGAATCATGATGATTTCATTGGCAATGAAAATGCAAAGCCCGTTGTTTCATCATGATTGAGGTTCCTTCCAATCCCCTTTTGCCTTCAATTTCAAAGAAGTTATAATAACCTTCCAATCCCCTTTTGCCTTCAATTTCAAAGAAGTTATAATAACGTAAAAAAAGACAAGAAAAAAAGAAAGATTGAGATGAGAAGAATGGGTGTGTTTTTCGAATCTAATATGGAAAGTTGTTACTTATCACTACATTGTTTTATTATATCCTCAAAAAAGAATTTTAAGCAATATTGTCAGGTCGGTGTGAGAGATGTCATATATACATAAATAAAAAAACTCAATCACCGAAGAGCCTATTGTAGGAACAATTGAACCATACCTATTTAAAAGGAATGAAAATCATGGACCTTAGTTTTCATTAGTCCACAACTTATTTATATCAATTCCGTTAAGGTTGCATGTGCTCCTCTTTTGAATGAATGTGGTTTCTTTCTCATAATTCACTTTGTGAGCCTAATGAGTGACCATTGACTCATAAGATCTTACTTAGGTAATAAGATCGGATGCAAGGGCCACATCTGAAAATTGAGCTAAACTAAATGAGGGGTGTGTCACACCATCACCTTACCATTTACATTAAAGAGTATCTTAAGGCAAAAGAAGAATTATAAAAACTCAAATATTTCACCATGCAAAACTATAATCTTCAAAAAATCCTCTATCAAGAAACCAAAATCCTTCAAGATATATTAGAACTCTATAATAACTAATCTCAAGTTTCAACACAAGCCAAAATATCATCTTTCAAAAATCCTCCTATCAAAATAGACCTATATTACCTAGGGGCCAAAATCCTTTAAGCTACTATACTCTAAGACAAATCTAAACACAATAGCCTTGCCTTGGAGCTTAAAGAAGGTTAATTTTTAGGGGGGGGAGGGGAATAAGCACCACCCAAAAAAAAAAAAACAAAGCAATTGTTTCCAAATTCTTTCACCATGTTTAAAAGGCTTTGAAGAGGACAAGATCCACCCACACCCGATATGTAGGTCTCTAGTGTCTACCATACCATTGGGTCGGTAAAGTTTGCATAGAAGTCTCTAGTCTCTACCATTGGGTCATTGGGTCGGTAAAGTTCGCATAGAAGTCTCTAGTCTCTACCATTGGGTCATTGGGTTGGTAAAGTTTGCAAATAAGTCTCTAGTCTCTACCATTGGGTCATTGGGGTCGCTAAGGTTTGTATGCAAGTCTCTAGTCTCTACCATTGGGTCATTGGGTCGGTAAAGTAAAGTTTGTATGCAAGTCTCTAGTCTCTACCATACCATTGGGTTGGTAACGTAGTAAAGTTTGTATGTAAGTCTCTAGTCTCTATACCATACCATTGGGTCCATAAAAGCTTGAATGTAAGTCTCTAGTCTCTATACCATACCATTGGGTCCATAAAAGTTTGAATGTAAGTCTCTAGTCTCTATACCATACATACCATGGGGTCCATAAAAGTTTGAATGTAAGTCTCTAGTGTCTACTACCATTGGGTATAAGGTAAAGCTTGGTACTCATCCCATCATCATGGATGATGGGTTTGGTTTACTGAACCATCTGCAGAAAGTTGTAGTGGCCCAGAGCAGCAGCTGTCTGTCTGTCTGTCTGTCTCCTTTTTGGCACAAAAACCCATGTTCTGCATGTTCTGCAGCATGTTCTGCAAGTTCTGCAAGTGTGTGTGTAGTCTGTGGTGTGTACTTTCTTGTGTACTGTGTGAAACAAAACAAGTATGTATGTGGGTATATATGTACTCCAGGGTGTATGTACACACACCTATTTACAATATTTAAAAAAACCACAGATTTTTGTTTCATTCAAATTTTCAAACAAACAAACAAACAAACAAAAAAAAAGCTGGCTGGAAAATTAAGTAAGTATTATTATTATTTATTATTATTACTATTATGAATTTTTTTTTTCTATTGAAAATCAATCTTGTAATTATGAAGATTTTTCCATCGAGAACCAATCTTGTTATTATGAAGATTTTTCCATTGAGAACCAATCTTGTTATTACGAAGATTTTTCCATTGAGAACCAATCTTGTTATTATGAAGATTTTTCCATTGAGAACCAATCTTGTTATTATGAAGATTTTTCCATTGAGAACCAACCTTGTTATTTATGAAGATTTTTCATTGAGAAACTAATCTTGTTACTATGAAGATTTTTCCATTGAGAACCAATCTTGTTATTAAGAAGATTTGTCCATTGACAACCAACCTTGTTATTATGAAATTTTTTTTTTTCATTGAGAACTAATCTTGTTATTATGAAGATTTTTTCCATTGAGAACCAATCTTGTAATTATAAAGATTTTTCCATGGAAAAACCAATCTTGGGTTGCCATGAAAATAAAAAGAACCCAATTTTAAGTGTTTCATATCATAGTGCCAACAACCAATAATTGTTGAAAAATTTAATTAAATTAAGAATCGCCTAGTTCGGTGATTAGGTTTTTAATTTTGAAAATTTTGACAATAAACATTAAAATTATTGTAAGATACATATATGTAAATTTTTTTTTAGTGGTCATATGGATCTTTTATTTAGTAGCCTCCCTTCCCTTCAAGAAATAAAATTTATAATTTATTGAACAAAATTAAAAAAAAAAAAAACTTATGCAGAAGCCACCAAGGTACTAGTACAAAAGCCTACCACACCAACAACCAATTGTGCAAGGTTTTTTAAAGCTGCCCCCAATTAAAAATCAAGGTAATAAATCAAATTTTGTGGGTGTGGGCAGCGATCGCATGGACATCTGAAGTTGACCCCCCAAAAAAAAAAAAAAAAAGACCAAAAAATTATTATTTAAAATTCCAAAAATAATTATTTAAAATTTTTAATTTTTTATAAAATTAAAAATATATTAAAAAA
>Ga0116231_10006434_pt1 | contig 22390 bp, 19 predicted proteins | sample S1TSphgellanicum_2_FD_89695 | JGI IMG/M metagenome (GOLD analysis project Ga0116231, IMG submission 89695) | Host-associated microbial communities from peat moss isolated from Minnesota, USA - S1T2_Fd - Sphagnum magellanicum MG | ecosystem: Host-associated > Plants > Peat moss > Unclassified...
ATCCCCCCCCCCAAAAGTGATTTTTGTTTCCCATGTTTTTTTATTGTTTTTACAATATATGTTTAATTTTTCCCCTCTCAAAACTACCACCCCCCCCCCCCCCCCCCCCCCCCCCCCCCCATGAATAAAGACTAGTTGATACGGACAGTGAATTGGTCCTCTAATACTTAATGAAACAAGGTTACTTTCAAGTGAAATACAAATTTACTAAACCATTTCATTTATTAATTAATTAACTAAACAACATGGAAATCAATTTAATTTAAATTATTTAATACTTAATGTAATATTTAATAATATTTATATTTTGATATTTTCAACCTATGAATTATTAACATGTGTTACTACCAATGTTAAGTTAAAAACCTAGCTTAGATACATAACTTAAGTAGACACCTACTATAGGGAACTACATAGGAAAATATTCAATCAACTTACCATTGTTGACCACAAACACACCATTTGTGAAATTTGAACCTTTAACTCTAGGATGGATCCTTTAACCCTAAACCCTTACCATCAAGCCACCACACTTGTTATGATAATGTGTTACATTGCATTCTATTTATTAAATACTTCATTTTAAACATTATAAAAAATATAAACTTTGAAAATTCATATCATATTGCAATTTTGTCCAAATGAAATGATTAAAGTTTAATTTTTTTAAAAATCAATAATGTACATAATTAAATTGATTTCCTTTTGAAAATGTAAAAATTTGAATAATTTTATTTTTGAATATCACTATTCAATAACATTTCAGTGGTCATTTTGTTTTTTAAAAAATGTTTAATAAATGGATAAAAATTTTGCTAACATAATAATACTACTTATGTTAGGCTATTTTTAGCTATTCTAGGGTTATTTTTCATTATTCTAAGTTATTTCACCTTACATTATTTACGACTATTTATGGTTATTCTCAGTTTTTTTGCTATTTTTAACTATTTCACCCTAGGTTACTTTCGGTTATTCTAAATCATTTTTGGATATTTTATGTTGTTTTTGGTTATTTTAAGTTATTTCACCTTAAGCTATTTTCGACTATCGTAAATTATTTTTGGTCATTCTATGTTTTTTTTTTTGTTATTGTAGGTTATTTCACTTTAAGTTATTTGTGATTATTATAAATAATTTTTGGTTATTCTAAATTATTTCATCTTAGGCTATTTTTAGCTATGTGAAGCTATTGTTAGTTACTTTGGTTGTTAAAAGTTATTTCACCTTATGTTATTATTGACTATTCTAAGTTATATTACCATAAATTATTTGTGGTTATTCTATTGGTGGCTATTTTATTAATGGCTATTGGTTATTTTTCTATTGGTGGCTATTAATAGTTATTCTAATAATGGCTATTGGTAAATATTCTATTAATGGCTATTAATGGGTATTAATGGTTATTGGTGGCTATTTTTGGTTATTCTAGGTTATATTTTGACTATTGGTGGTTATTTTATTATAAACTATTGTTGGATATTTTAGGCAATATTATCATAAGCTATTAGTAGTAATTTTTCATTGACTATTTTAGGTTATTTTACTTTAGGTCATTATATTTTATTTTAAATTATTTAAATTTTTTATATATACTTAGGACAAAATAACTTACAATAACATAAAGTAGAATGACTTTAAACAACTTAAAGTATAGTTTGAAATAACATATATTAACTTAAAATAAAATAACCTAAGGTATAGCTTAAAGTTAGTTGAATAATTTAATAAAAAACCTATAATAAGTTAATTATGAATTTTTAAGTATAATAACATATAATAACTTAAGGTATAAGTTAAAATAATTAAGATAGCTTAAAATAATATAGAATATATTTAAAATAACATAGGGTATGTATTATAACAACATAAAAAAAACATATTTATCACAGTAAATTATAATAGTGAATTATGTCAATTAGTAGTGAAACATAATGTTTACATAATGATATTATAGTGAAATAACTTTAATCAAGGTGAAATCACTAAAGTGCAATGCACTTATTTTATTTTTAAGGTCCCATAATGATTTAAACTAGTGAATTACATCTCACTTTTGTACTAATGATGGTAATCATACCAAGTTGCTTGAAACTCAAGGTCTAAAACTCCTTTGTAATGTAAAGACTAATCATCATGTCAATCTCCATGTTGTCCTTACTAAAAGAATCTTTGTAAAGTATAGAACTTTGACACCTCTTTAAAATGAATACCAAATTTGGGTATCTTTATGACATTGAGGTGGCCATGTGTTTGATTTGCATCATGTTACTATTGGAAGTAATCCATTTAATGTTCATTAATCTTGTTAACCTTGTGACACATTTGTATACATGATTTTGTGAATGTTGTTAATATGTGTTGTATAGAACTATATAACATGTATTTAAACCCAGAAAAAAAAAATGACAAATAACATTTCAAAGTATTCTTGAACTTACGTCATTGCAATAATGACTAGAAATTGATTATTTAGTGGATCAATCCGATAACAAATATCCAATATGTGATATTTTTTCATGGGCAAATAGTATCAATTACATGAAAAGTGCCTTCAACTATTAAAATGTTCACCTAACCTGCTAGAAAGTATTAGACAACTTCTTTGGAAACTATTAAAGTTTGCATTGTTATTGCACACTTATTTTTGAAGTCAATGACAAATCCCATGCCTAAAATTCATGAACACAACAAAAATCATATATGGACTCAATATTGGCTCCATCCTCTTGCTAAGCAAACATTTTGAGAACACTAGTTAGCCAAATTAAAAGCAAATCTTGTTCAAACGACCATGACCCAAACATTACTTGAATGAATATCTCAACTATTCTTGATGTAGGGAAGCTTGATCTCAAGGCATCCCTTTTTTAAATAATTATGCAATTTAACAACCACATTATTGCTCTAGAATTGCCATTGGTGTGCAACATTATCACATGGTTATGGTCTAAATTGGCATCAAGCACACTATTGTATCATCAATTGTTAAATGTTTCACATTAACAAAATTATCTATAGTTATGATTAAATAGGTAATGTAGAAAATGAAAAAAAAATTCCATGTTGTCATTCATGAAATTCAAGTTGGACAACATGTTGATTACACATTTGGATTTGGTTGAAGATATTTACATAAGAACATTGCACTATGGATAATTTTCCTTTTTAGGATGCCATCAAAGATTGGAATGACAACAAGGTCAAATATATAAGATGCAAATGACATATCATGAACCAACATGATTATTTTAAAAAAGGATTGCATGTCCTTTTTCCCAAAAAAAACTTTTTGATACGAATGAATTTTGGAACAATTTTTTGCAATTTTTTATAATAATGTTTATAGTTGTCCCAATACATGACATGTTTTTTTTTAAATCATTTTTGAATAAATATAGAATTTTTAAAAATATCTTGATTCCTTGTAAATTTAGTGTTATGTTTATAAAAATGATAACAATTTCAAATCATAACCAAAAATTTATTTTTTACATTTTGATGTTTTCTTTTATAATAAGCTACAACTTTTCTTAACACATCATGTAGATTATACTTCATTTATATGTGGTAAGGAACTTTCAAAGTTCTAAAATTTTGATCAATTTTGGAAAGTTCTTTGAACTTTTAAAGTTTTATAATTCCACATGTTTTAGAGTATGAATTTTTTTTTAATGTGGTTAATAGGTCTTTATCCTTTTTATTTTTTTCCCATGAAATGTGTTTTATTATATGAATCCTTTTGATAGTCCTTTACAAAATTGACTCTTATCTAACACCATAGGTGTTCACTTTTAGAGGTTTTTAATCAAAACTTAAATTTAAAATTTTATCAAATGGATTTTTGGTTTGAATTCATTGATATTGATATGAACGAAAAAGCAACAACTTGCCATGATTTCCATGACTTCAAATGGCAAAACATAAATATTCATTCAATTTTGATTGTTATTCTTTGTGATTTGATGCTCTTTTTGGCTCTTTGGATTGTGACTACACCCTATAATGAACTCTTAGAGTTTTAACATGCATAACTAATTAATTATAATAGCTTGTACAATATGGTAACAAATATATTACAAAAGCATGAAGTTTTATATTCGAAGGCAATGAAATTTGGTACCTTATATATTTATGCACTTTATATCCATGAGGATCAAGGTTCAACTAAAAATAACCCATAACTTTCTAAGCTTCCCACTCCTTTGCCAATTGAATAATTGAAAGCCAAAAAGAAAATGGAATGTCATGAGTTTTTGAAACCTTTATAAGTTCTCCACTAATATTGCATAACACCTTATAATGAGAAGGGTGATAATGACCTCAATTTATTCACTCAAAATTTATGTGCAAGGAATGTCAATTCTGAAATAACCCTTTTGAATTTCAATTTCAATTTCAAAATGTTTTCAACACAATAATATTCAAGGTTCTCTTTCATGATCATGATTCATTAACACAAGTGACAACATCACAACAACCATCTTCCAACAAGCTTTTTGACTATAAATAACAAATGACTCTCCAAGCTTACCATTCCTTTGCTAATTGAATATTCAAAAGCCATAAGGAGTGTAGAACATGATATTTTGAAATCTTTATAAGTTATCTACCAATATTGCACTTGGGTCTCAACATTACTACGCACTATTAGTGACAATGATTAAATGATTATAATTACAACTTACAACTTACAACTTACAATTTCAATTTATTTTTTTGAATAAAATGTTAGGTTTAATTTTTTTGAATTTTCTCTAGATTTATTATTTGAAAGTTTTTTTCAAATGATAAGATTGTGTAGATTTCACTATGTGTCATTTTTTTCAGGTCATATTTATTTTTGAAATTTTTTATTTGCTAAACAAAATGTTGACCATTCATTTATCTATAATTTTTAAAAATGAATTGTTGAGGGTTCTCATAATAAATATTTCATCAAGTTTGTTTTTTTCCTGAATTTGATATTGTCCATTTATTGAAATTGCATGATGGATAATATTAGGAAATATAATATCCATCACTATATATCATTGGGGAAGATTTTGATTAATTTTTTGTTGTCAATTTAATCTGAAATTATCAAAATTAAAAATATAAATACAAGAAAATATTATAATAATTCTTATTTTGATTAAATATTAAATAATTTTGATTTTTGAATTACAAATAAATAAATATCAAATTCATTAAATATATATGGATATAGCATGTGATTTATTAATTTAAAATATACCCCAAAAAAATTTTGGTATTAAACCAAATTTTTAGATTTAAGACTTTTACAATTTGCAAGAATGAATTTCAATTATAATTTTAGATTGAATAGACCATTAAACCTATAATAACATGCACAAAAGAATCTCAAGATTTTCAATGCCTTGGTGTAATTTACATAATTATCATATGTTGGAAAACATGTATTTATGATTAACATGTAATCAATTTAACCAAAATATTAAAATTGTGAGGAATGTAAAATTTTAAATCAAGGGTACAACTTTGAATAATTTTCAACTACATGTGGGTGTTCCTGCAAATCTTTGTATTTTGTTGGGTTGGTGCAACAGATTTGGCAAAATGCTGGAGCTACATCAACAAAGAGACGATGCAGTTTTGCAACACAATGGAGAAAGAAAGTCGAGGAGAATGGGATTCATGCGTGATGGGTACCTCCAATGGATCAGTGACTTGGGAAGAGATGCATTGAAGGATGTTTAGAGAGGCTTTTGAATGCTGAATAAGAGCATCACAGCATATTTGCTGATGCTGTTTGACTAATAAAGCAACTTGCCAAGAAAATTAAGGAATTGAGTCCCAACAACTAAAGGATATGCTGGAAAGGAAGCTGACACTGCTGGTAAGTAGTAAAGACTACTACATTGTGTTGTGATTTGGGCTCACCAATTGCAAGATGCTAAAAATCAAGTGTTTGTAGCTAGTAATCTGATTGGTATTAGCAATGTTATATATTGGCTTAAGCAATTGCAAGCTGCAAAACAAGAAGAAGCTGGTGTTTTGGAATGAAATTGGAGAAAAGATTAAGCTGCTGCACTCCCTATCAGTGCGTACTGCTGAAGATTTGATCTGCATTTTGAGCTGCAGAAAAAGAATCTAGAGATTTGACAACCCAGCATGGGAAGGATAAAACTGCCATTATCCTGACAGAGAGTGAAGTTGTGGAAGTGAGTAACAAGCTAGAAGCAATCAAGCTGAAGCTGCGAGTAGATTCGTATTGAGCAGCTGCAGAGTGGGCTTAGGCAACTGGACAAATGTAAACAACAAGTTGAAGCCACTGGTAATTGCACTGCTAATGCAAGGGAGATCATTGGAGGTGATCATTAGATGTTGAGCTCTGAATCCATGCTGATCACAGTTTCAACCAGACCTAACTATTTACAACAATATTGGATCTTTTCCATTATGTCCTTGCAACTTAAAGCTAATGCATATGCGAGTATTTTCATAACATGAGCACATGACCAGCTACATGTGTTGAATTGATGTCAGGATAACAGGAACAAAAGCAATACTTACAACACACATAAGTACAAATGAGTGATGATGCTAAAGAAGATGCCATTGATATCCATAACTTGATTGCAGAGAGATATGAGCTATTGCAGAAATTCCCGGAGGAAATAGAAGAGCGGGAGCAGTTTTCTCAGGAGAGAGATGAATTTCTAGCTGCTTCAATAGGTTTTGACAACATGGCACAACTCAAGGACGCTTTTGCAAAGGTGGGACCTGTACCCAAAATGTGGTTTGAATTGATTATTCAGAAAACCTACGACACTGATCTTGTTGCTGTTACTTGCATCCATATTATATCAACCTGCCTTTGACAGCACCTACCCTTTATGTCTGTGCTAATCTGGCAACAGAAAAAAAGATGCTAAAAAATGAGCTCCATGAGGCACAGGTTGTTTACAACCTCTTAAGGTACACTGCAAACAAACCCACCTCTAAGATTTGCTTAGCAGCCACTATGCCTGCAGCCATGGCCATGGCACAATCTGAGCCTGCTACTAACCACCTTGCAAGGGGGTTAGGGTTTGATGTCCTCCAAACCCAGTGGGTTTTGAGGAAATCAAACCCAACGTCCCTCTCAGGAAGTATTCCTCCAAGAAGTTAAACTTTCAAGACCACCACAAATTGGGAAGGTATTGCTATGGAAAACCAAACCACACCAATTTTGTATGATCAGTTTGTGGAACATATGTCTGTAGAACTGGGAGAAGTGTAGGAAGAGGCTCAAGCTGAGGTAAAAAGAGGTGGCATTTCAATCAGATAAAAGGGTATATCAATACTCTGGATGTTGCCCATCAAAGAATTCAGCAGCTAGAAGGAAATGAAGAGGATATGGTAGAAGAAGAAACAGCTATGGGAAGAACTACTGCAAAGAAGGACAAGATGCCAGCAACTGTTGACAATGAGCTCATTGACAGATGAAGATGAAACAAAACCCATTGCTAATCTCATAAGGAATACTGATGGAGTAGTAGACGTAATAGACAAAGAGAAAAGCAAGATGAAAAAGCAAATTGGTAAGAACAAAGACCAGGCTACTAGTATGGAGGGAAATTGGGCAAAAACCAAAGTGAGGAAGACCATCAACAGTATTTATGCACCCAACATTGGTCATCCTACATTGGCAGAAGAGGTAGGTGTCAAACCTTAATCACGAAATTATATGGTCCATACAATGTTAAAGTTAGAATATCTTATGCCACTTTTGCCAAACCCTGATATGTATTACCTTCTACATCATTTGCAAGTGTGTTTGAGGGTAGGTGTAGCACCACCAATGTTGTGAGCACACATTACAGAGAAGCAGTTTCTCTCTTTGTGGGCGATATAAGACCTAGAGTGGAGAGAATATCTAGCCTATAGTATAATTTGTTGCTACATCCAGTATCATGAGGCTTGTGACTATGGAATTTCAGAATTCAAAGTTGGCTGTCTTGGAATCTATGCGCTAAGTTACTGCAGGTTGAAGTGTGACTGCTGAGAGTATTTCCATTGCCATCGACCTACCGTTTCCAGCAGACCAACGTTTATTATGACTCAGATGGACAACATACCAAACCATGCTGTCAGTCGAGTCAAAACTGATCCTGAATGCCGGACCCAGCTAATGGACCATTGCCAAGAATTAGCCCATTTAACCAACTTGGGTAACCATATGATGGGAGCAATTACTGAAATGACAGCCTAGTGAAAAGACATGTTGATATGTACAATGTAATTTGATATGCCTTCTGCAAGTCGAATATCCAATAAGTTACACATCAGAACCAACATGAGAAAATAGAAGTAATGAATCCATAGGTTTCATCGTCAAGAGAACTACTTAAGGTCTTATGGGACCATCACTAGGGGATCTTATAAGATCCAAATCTAATTTCATGGATCCTTCATCTAGCAAGAGCACAAGAATGGCAAATCCACCTAACCCACTGTGCACCTGAAGTGTTCCACAATACAACTTCAAATTTTGGCCACAGTTGGGGTGAATCACCCATATAAGGAGCAAATATGTCACTACAAAACTTGGATTGTGGATTCAATTTGCTGAAAAACCTTTTTCTACAGTCATAGAGTTTACCACTACTGATACAGAAGACATGATGTGATAGCTTTCTTCACCTGGTTTGAAGGGAAACTGAAAAGCTTGATTGCTGACAGACACAAATGTGCCATTCTCTTTGGAAAACAGTAAAATTTCAAGGAAACATTGCATGTGAAGAAAAGCAAAACTGGATGCAAAGCATATGAGCAGCCAACATGTGAGACACAGGTGTGTCGAATGTTACAATTAAAGAGGCACATCAGTTTCACATTTACCCTCATCAAGTTCTGTTTAAATCAAGAGGGTCTTGTAAAAGCTCCTCTGAGCGGAGGCTTGACTTGGGAACATCAACTGTCTGAAACCCCAATGGTGATGGTTGGTGGTGTGCAAGTGGAGGCCCCAAGTTGCTTTCTTGACATTGTTGTCCTGGGGAACCTACCTGGGAGTTTTGAACTCCACTGCCACTGACTTGGAGGAGGTTTGAGCGCTGAGGGTTCAGAAGCAGAATCTGTTGGACATCAGATGGCAACATGCTGAAAATTGTGCACATGTCACTCCTCAGTTTCTTCACTGTTGGGGTCTCTGTACTGGTAAGCCCTGCCCGCTGAAGCATCTGGAAGACATCACTAAACCTTAGTATACTCAATCAAGTCCATCTCTTCAATCAGCTAGGATGTTCTAACTTGGAAAATTCAACTTTGGGCATCCATCCTTAGACATAGTTATAAGGGAAGAAAAATTAGTCACAAGTTGGCAGTGGTTGTAAACTACCATCATATTCTAAGTATCAAAAATGGGGCTGGTACCCTGAGTCTGAACCAACCTGGTCAAGGAGGTTATGTTATAATAAAGGCAAGGGTCAAATAATTTCCATTCCTGATTCCAGCTTTGCAATCAGGAAACTACCATGTTGTAATAGTACAGAGAAAAACACAATGGAGTGATAAAAATGTATGCACATAGAAAAGAGTATACAGATAGCTCAAGGAACATCCCAAGGAAATTGAGCAAATGTTTCATGGTTCCAGTGGCAATGGGTTCTAATTGCAAAGATTTCCCATTGACTTCATGGAAATCCAGCATATTCTACATGGTTTGTAGAGTTGCAAGCTTGTATTATTGGAAGAGCAACATGAAAACAAATCAGAACCTGAAATCCTCAGCAATAGATCCCAGACCTTAGACCTAGCCCTGTAAGGCCTGAAAGAGAAAGCCCACCTGCATTTCAGCAAGTAAGTGGCGTTCGACAGCAGAGAAGGAATCCACAACCTCAACCTCTGACATGGAGGCAAGAAAGGAGGCCACCTGAGCCTTGGAGCGTGCTTGCTGCCATATCCTGTGCTGCTCTTGCTCTGCCACAGCCCGTCGCCGCTGGAACCATGGCATGAAATTTGGGCCCTCCAAAAACCGCCTGGGCAAATCAGGCAACACCAGAATGTCACTTTCATAACCAGAACCGCTCTAGAATGCCTTTTGCATCTTACTATGCAGCAGCAGATCAGGACATTATCACTGAGTGGGTATGCTCCCAAATTAAGGTTTGGGGATTTAGAGTAACCAGTAGCACTCCTGTGCTTACTGGAATTAGATGATTTACTCATCTTGGGCACAATATTTACACATTTCAAAGCCCCTGATACTTTTATATCACAATCCATGAGGTTTGGCATGTGCCATCAACTGAATAACACATTCCAGGCTTACCTGTAAAGTTCCAGCCAGTTAGATCGTAAACGTTTGGCAAGAAATTTTCCAGGACCCCGGGCAGAGAGGCCATCAAGGAAGTCATGTGCATTAAATGGGGCCAGAGGTGGTGGGTCACGGAAGGGAGAAGCTCCTTCTTGTGGAGTAGTAGCACGCAAGTAGGGGCCAAAGGGTGCAAGGAAATTTGTTGTCAGCTCCAAAAAGTGCCGCCTTAAAACTTCATTGTTCACCATTGACATTGATTCTTCAGTTCGAGGTGACATCCCAGCATCCACTAAGCGGTTGAGGACAGAGGTGTCAGGTTTTGTTGCTGCTCCATAGTTTGTCCAAAGAGCCTCATGGTGCTCTGTCATCAAAGAAAGGGGCCCATCTTTTCTGACCCTGGCAACTTTAAGCAGGTTTGAGGGAGAAAATCTTGTCAATGGTGAGAGCTGCAACTGCAATGACAGCCGACGGTTTCCATTATGGCTATTTGATCTTGCTGTATACTTCAAGCGATTTGGAGTTGTGAGTGAAGTGCCAACAGAAATCACATGTGGAAGGTTCCGAAGAGCCTTGAGGAAGAAGAGATTGGTCACACCCAGCACCATAGGAGGCCCCTGTTCACCCTCTTTGATTGAGTTCAAGGAAGCAAAATCTGGGTCATGGATTGTGAAGTAGGGCCTAAAGTCAACACTGCAGGGAAGTGGTGCAACTAAGCTGACAAGAGAAGCAACAGCCTCACAGACTTGTGAGGGTGTTGGAGCAACTACTAACAAGGGCTCCCCAATCAAAAGAAGTTCCCACAGCACCCAGAGCTGCATTAATACTCCTCGAAATGCACCAAACAAGTCAGTTTCATTGAAAATCCCCTGTGGAATGGAACGGTTCAGAGGCAGTGCTGGTGCCATAGCTGATGTAAAATCATCCATAGGAGTACCACAGCCTGGTGGAAGTGTATGGGCAGGAGGCAAATGAGCCCGCAAACTTATGCTTCCCACTGGCAGCTCCATGAGCTGCCCATGCAGGGGTGGTCCCCACTGTGAAACATATGTAGCCACTTGCTCAAGTGCTCGGGAACCAATGTCAAAGTACAATGGCCCTGCAATCTGCACTAAAGGCTTGAAAACACTGGAGTAAGGGCGCTCCGATAATATAACCATTGATTTTTGCTCCCCTCCCCGACGTAACCTCTCATCCTGCCTTTGCCGGTTGAATACAAACCCATAAAGATAACGGGGTGCCCCACTTCCAGGGCCACCATGGCTATTTCCAAGCCCTTGGACAGTGATCCTCTCTGTGACTGGACCACCTCTAGCAGATGCACCTTTACTGCCTGAATTCTCAGAATTCCCACTTTGATGGCTTGCTGTGTTGTCTGTTGGTTGATGTCTGGAGGACACATCATTTCTCAATGCAGACTTATCATCATCATTCTCCTTGCTGGCAAGCCCAGCAGCATTTTCACTCAAAGCCCATTGATGCAACAGCCGCTCACTGCCATTGAATTCCGGTGCTGCAACACCATTCAGAAGAGAATGGTTAGGAAACAATCTGAAATCCTTACCACAATAGTTAGCTGATTAGCTTCTGCTTCTCAATTTTACAATCACATTTGTTGCTAAACAGTTACAAGTGCACAAATTACACATCCCATATGAGCTACTTGCTTAGGGCAATTGCTTGCCAGGTTCTGTATTGGTAATGAACAAATGGAGATCATGGCATAAGTCCATAATTGACCTAGGGCCCTGGAATTCAATGGGTCAGAACAACAAAAAGACTGTTCAGTGTGAACCATACTAGGGCACACATACATTGTCATTTTCTTCTGCTCAGAGATATTCAAAAATGCTGCTCACCTGAGCCATCTAAACATTTTCCATCATCATTCCGGGTAGACAACGGATGCGAGACAGTCCGACGGACCTCGACAGTAGGGTTATCACAAACTGGAGAGATGCCCCTCCGCCTTATCCGGAAAAAGAAAACACAATCATGCACACTTGCACGTGTGCTAGCCTGGGACATTGAGTCTGGAAATGAGCTAAATGCAACATCAAGCTCTTCCTCTGGACTAAGGGCATTCACTGGGTAGCATTCCTCCACAATCTGCCATTTACAGCAATTTACAGCAAGGGTCAAGAAGAAGATAATTCCCATTGATCCCCAATTCTTAACCTTGGAAACGCCCATTTGACACAAACCCTAAACCCAGACCCTGCCTGATCCCAATCCTTTACCTTGGAGTGACCCATTTGCACAAACCCTAAAACCAGACCCTGCCTGATCCCAATCCTTTTACCTTTGAGTGACCCATTTGACACAAACCCTAAAACCAGACCCTGCCTGATCCCAATCCTTTTACCTTCGAGTGACCCATTTGACACGAACCCTAAAACCAGACCCCTGTCCTTATCCTTTCGCCATGTACTCAAAGAAGCTTAGTTTCTAAACATTGTGAACCATTTCATGGTTGAATGAATGATCATGATCCCCACCCCACACCTTGCAAGTCACAGAGAGTGCGAGATTAAGAAACGGACCTGTCCTTGTTGAAGATCAAAACGGATGGCACATAACGCCACCATCCAGCGTTGAAAGCTAGAAATATCAGGCTTCGCATTTGGATCCGGGCGAGAGATCCCGAATGTGAGACTCCGGTTCATTGCAATTTTCCTCTTTTTTTTCTTTTTTTTCTTTTGGGTTTTGCAAAAGAGGATGTAACCTAAAGTGCAGCACACTACATCTACTCTAAACAATGTACCCTGTTGGCCAAGAAATTAGATGTGGTGCAATCATCCCACACCGGCACAATAACTCATCAATGATGTTCTTGTCGGAAAAAATAAAAAAATAAAAAATAAAAATCATCATCGAGCTCAAACAAAGTTCCTTCAGCAAGATCTTAGCACGCACAGCCAAAACCAACAATAAAACCCTCGGAGTTTCTCAGATCTCGCAGCAGCAGCGATCCACGACATCTTCCCCCCAGAGGACGACATGACTGTGAAGCTCCAAATGGGATTCACAACAGAGACTAGAAAGGCCCAACAAAGAAGAAGAAGAAGAAGAAGTTTAGGGTTTTCTACACTGCAGTTTGTGTTGAAGCTTTTCACTCCCTGTTGCAAACCCAAATCCCTTTTCCTCGCGTTCCTTCAGGATTTCGATCATTGTTGCCTTTCTCGCCTTCCGAGACGCAGAATCAAAAGAGAGCTCACTACCAGACCAGACTCACTCACAAACTGCGAAACGCAATGAGCCAGCGACAGTTTGGCGAAGAGAGAAAAAGCTTGTGTAATAATAATGACCAGTATATTTTTTATGGCGAAACTTCGCAATTTTTCGAAAAAGAAATTGAGAAAATTTCGGATTTTTTTTGTTTTTCTAGTGTAAATTCGACTAATTTTGTTTCTTTTTTTTTGGGTTAAATTTAGCAAAAATTTAGACATTAAAATGAAAAAAAAAACCCAATAATGACATGTACACAAAGTTTCATGGTTTTTTCTCTATTTTTGCAATTTTGTGATGCATCCACAGTAGGGACCAGGGTTTTTTTTTTTTGTGTGTGTTCAAATTTTTGATATAGCCAAACTGGCAATCATCGACAAGATGATTTAGCCAAATTTGGCTAAATCTTATTAGACCAGATATGAGAGTAATCTTGTAAAACAATCCATCACGTTTTTGGCTACCATGCTAGAACCCAATAGAGAAATCTGGCGATTTATTTCAAAATTTTGTCGAAATATGGCGACTAGAAAACCAAGAAAAACACATACTTTTAGCCAATTTGAAAAATAGTTAGCCAACCAGCTAAATTTTGCCAGAGAAAACGTCAATGGGGAACATCAGAAGACGAATTAGCCAAAATTTGGCTACATATCACACAAAAGGAAAGCAAATTTGAAAAACAATCCTGCTAGCAAATATTCTGGCGGGCCTTTTGCAACCTATAGTCTAAATATGGCGATTTCCCGAAAAATAAATGTTTCCTTGAAATTTGGCGACTACGATGCATGTTTTTTTTTTTTTTTCCACACAAATATACTTTGTAGGCTATGAGTGGCACAGGAAATGTTTTTTGTCTTGTCGCCGGGTGTCGCCCAATAAAGAAAAATTCACTGACACAAAATCAGTTGGAAATTGCACCCCTATTTGATTGCTTAGAAAAATAGCCAGCCGCTCGGGATGGTGAGCCACTCAATGTCAGTTTGGGACATCTCGGGCCCCAATTTGGTACCCTCCTCAAAGAACCAGAAAATGGGGGGCCCCAGTGAACCAGCACCCACCAGCACACCATCCACTGGATGCCCCTTATTACTCAGTTGTGGATGAACCTCAACTATGGTAATATCTGATTTCATCTTGGTAACCAGTTCGGTAAAGAAATAGGTCTCATATTTAGGTAGATAGGTAGGAAAATAAGTAATTACTAGGTAATTAGATGGTTTGTACATAGGTAAAGGCTGTTTTTACTACCTACCTACTAACAACCTGGTTGTGGGTTGTTAGTAAGTGGGTAGTTAAAAAAAAAAGCAACTGGGCTAACCACCAGGGTTAGCTAGGGGAACTGGAATCCAACAGAAAACTGTTTCCTCACCGCTTACCATCCATCCTTCATTGTGTGCTGGTGGGTGCTGGTTCAGAAAGGGTGCTTTTTTTCATGCCATTATGGACCCTTATAAGAGGAATCCCTTAGGCATTTGCAATCAGGAGGCTTCCCCCAATAATATATCCAAGTAGGTTCCACTACACCTACCTATTTGGTTCTAGAGTGATGCTCACAATGATGAAAGGCACCTTGCTCGTACTTTTTTGTGTAGGGTTAAAGCCCTACGACTAGAACCTTATGGAAATAAAGGACCCCAACGTAGGAGTAGAGGTGTTCCAAATTTCTATCACAGCCCCAAGTCCAAGGGTTTTACATGGAAAGGAGTGCAATGAAAAAGGAGAAAACCCCATAGGAGAGGGGGTGGAAAAAGGAGGGGATGAAAAACAATAATCTCTTGTAGGAGCCATGAAGTTCCCCCTTGTGATGATTGTCAAAGGGAAATTTTGTTTTGAAATGCATAGCCAATGTAATGTAGTTAAACTAGGCCAATTTTTCAAAAGATGTTTCACAAATGCCCAAGTCTTTAGGTTAAACTACATAGATTATTGCATATTTGGTATTCACAAGGTTACAAAACTCCAATAAAAGATCATTTTAAAATGTTCAATGCATAAATGTCAAGGTGAACCAAATTGGTCTACTTCGACCTTGCACAACCCAGCCCTTATGAAACTAAGAAAGCACCTATGTGTGTCGTTGAACCACCATTCAATAAAACCCATTGCCCTTTCCTAATTGACCTAGAACAAGAAGCATCCAATGCTTTAAGAACATGAAGATCTTGCACATGAAAGGAAGATCATTGAAGAAAAGCTCGAAACTTGGACTAGTTATCTACAAAGCTTGAAAAGGCACTTAAAAACCTACCAATAGAAAGAAAACACAACAATCACAATCACATTTTTTTAGGTAGTTTTTCTTTGGTTCCCCTTGTTTTTGCAAATGTCACATTGTTCCTACTATCCATATAATAACTTGTTAAATGATTAGGGTTTTCAACAAGGAATGTAACAACTTTGATCAATAACTTCATGGTTAAAATTTTCATAGTTGAAGGCTTTAGCACTACTTCTAAAAGATAGCACAAGATTTTAATATTAATTTAAATTCTATAAACAAGATATATGCTCCAAGCTTTTTTAAGCATTGACATAAAAAAGACCAACATCAAGGTGATGTGATTGTGAATCAAGTTTTACTCTTGGTTGATGAATAAGAATCATGCAAGGTGAAAAAACCAAAGGATGTTTTGTGATTAAAACACCTTGGTCCAAAAAACTTTAAGTAATTATTTAAGAGATACATCACATGGTTGCTTGGCTAAACAATATTGTCATGCCCATACATGGTCTCATACATGATGGCCAGTTACGGGCATACCCATGTGTGCTTTTAGGGTTAATGTATGGTCTTAAGCGACTGTACGTTATTAGGTACTTAAGGTTTCAGTTTGTTGACGACGATATAAAAGGCTTAATCCTTTCTTTCTCCTTTTAGTTTTTCTACAATTCCTTTGTCAAGAGAGTTTCCTCCATAATAAGCTAGGATTTTTAGATGTTCACGGCGGCCATTGCACGGCCACCGTCTACATACATTTCATTTTCTTCTTTCTTCGCAATTCAATTCTAGAAAAACTATAATTTTTGTTGCTTCATGTTGAAAGCCGCAAATTTCTTTTACCTATGAGTTCTTGAGTTATTGTTACTACTACTATTGTTGCTCCTGCTGGTGTTACTCCTATTGGAGGGTGTTGGTGTTACTACTGTTGAAAGGTGCTGTTGGAAGGTGCTAGTGTTGCTACTGCCGAAGGGAGTTAACATTGTTATCGGAAGGAGCTTGTGTTATGCGAACCAACAGAGTCGAGATTCTTGACATTCTTGACAGGTTTCAAAGCTCCCCTCTTTTTCTCTTTCTTTCTTCTTGTTTCATGCGTACAAACTTGCCCTCCACTAGCGAATAAAAAAATTTAAAAAAACAAAACAAACATTTAGGCGGTGGTGCCTGCCATCGCTGCAAAGCAGTGTAACATCGCCTGTTGCAAAACAACAACGCACATTGCAAGACACTCCCACAACGCGAACTGCAGCACTGCAACATTCCGAGTTGCAACGTCACAGCGCCACAACGCTGTAGTGTCGCAGTGTCGCGAGCTACAGCACCATAGCGTCGTAGCATCACAGTGAGCGCCGCAAGCTGTAGTGCCATAGCGCCGCGAGCTGCAGTGCCACAACGTTGCAACGTCGCGAGCTGCCGCAATGCTGTGAGCTGCCGCAACGTCGCGAGTTGCAACGCCACAACACTACAGCGTCGCGGCGTCGCGAACTCTAGCAGCAATGTCATCGCTGCAGTGTCGCAACAACAGCGTCATCGCTGCAACGCCGTAGCAACAGCGCCACAACAGCGCCACAACAACGCCATCACTGTCGCGCCACAGCAACAGCGCCATCATTGCAACGCCACAACAACAGCGACGCTGTAATAGTGTAACGTCGTAACAATAGCAATGTTGCAGCAATAGCGCCGCAGCAACACCATCGTTGTTGCAGCGTTGCAAACGACAACACTGTTATCGTTACGACTTGTTCCATCCGACGTCCGTTTGACTTTAGTCGGACTCTCGTTGGATGATTCGTTCAAGTTCCGTCTATTAAACTTTCGTCCATCCAGGGACTTTCGTCCAACGTTCATCGCATTTTCGTCCTGCGCCTGTCGTCTTGCGTCCTACCTGTGTCATGCGTCCTGCGGCCTACGCCTTGTTGTCCTGCACCCTGTCGTCCTACGTCCTGTACCCTGCCGTCCTACATAGTATTTTGTCATCCTGCTTTTTCATCCATCATCTATTTGACTTCCGTCCGACCTTTGTCCAACCTTCGTTGGACGTTCGTTTGACCTCCATGCGATCTCTGTGTGTCACGAATCATTCCCAACAACACACTATATTCTTCAAACTGTACGTTGTGTTAGAATTTTGTAGTTAGTGTTGTGTACTATCACAAAATTTTGGGGCATGGGACAACACCATGTCCTCGGATGATGAGAGCACTACCGTTCAACCAGAGCCTAGGTATTAGCTACGAAGTAACACACAATCTTTTGAGCCAATTTCTTTAAGCTTGTGATCTTCACGATGGTACCATCAAGTGTCTATAGCACCATTGTCATCTAGTACAACTCCTACCAGGAATTCAGGCTCAGGTTACACTACATCAACGGTACATCAAAGTCCATTTGGAGGGGCTCATCAGTGGGGTACGCCTATTGCCGCACCTACTTTCACACCATCACCGTATATCTCGTTGCAAATTATGACCTCAACACCCATATACACCATGGAGGTCAGTAGTTCCTCTAGGAGAATTGAGAAGTTTAGCGAAAGGCCAGGTACTATTTCTTTGAGGGAGTTCAAGGCAACTTTTTCAACTGTGGTTTGTGAATTGGAACTCAGGTATGGCGCGAATTACACCGACGCGTTCGCATTCAAACAATTGGTTCGTTATGTGTACTAGGAGGCATTGGATGTCTACGAATAACATTCTGCAAGGATTTTGGGTGTCACCTAGATTCCCAATCCAGCTTACACCATAGCCATCGCCACCGCCACCGCCTCTCAAGCTGCATTGCAAGCTGCAATTACACATCATGGGACTGTGCCGAATAATCCAGACCCAATACCTACCTCAGTAAACCTTTCTCCTCAACAACTCATTGCTACTTCTGCAAACATTCCTCCCACCACCGATGCGCCAACTTTTGCTGATCCAGTGAGGGAATTCTTTCGAATTCTTGAGCTGGAATTTCCAGTCAAAAGTTCTGAAAAAAATTTACAGTTCGCCACCTTCTCGTGGCAAAAGGATGAAACCCTCAAGATGCTCTATAGGAGGCTTCTCAAACTCAAAGAGGATACCCAGAGCATCACAGACCTGGAAGTTGTCAACTGGTATCTTCATTCGTTAGAAGGTACTCCAACACTCCACGCGCAGGTTTTACAACGGGTCTTTACAGAATTTGGAGATTCGTACACTTTGTTGGATGTGTACAACATTTCCGAAAAGCTGGAACTGGGTCATGCACACTATGAGGCCAGTACTATGAGGCTTCCATCTACGCCAACTAGATCATCACATTCTTCTTCAAGGACTAAAGCGGTGCACTCGGTTACACCCATCCTACCTTCTTGCAACTACTGTGGCAATCCTGCCCACAAAGCTAATGAGTGCAACATTCTTTCTGGGATCTCTTTTGTGATTATTGTGGGAAAGAAGGACATCAAGAATTTGTTTATTTTACCAAGTTCCCAAAGCGAAAACAACTCCAATTAGAACGACAAAATTTGCCAGCATCTTCGGCTATCCCTTAACCAAAAACCAAAGCACCTCAGCCTTCCACTCAAGCTTTGCCCACTAAGGGTAATTCCAACAAAAATGCTAAGAAGAAGGATCACAATGCTGACAAGAGGCAGGTGCTTCAAGCCCATGCAATTCAAGTTCAGACTTTACAAAATGAACTTGAATCATTGAGGGCCCAACTTGCTATTTGAAAGGCAAGTCCTTCCAACCAGCTAGTCATGCCCAACCTATACAAGGTTCAGGATCACGAGAGGGACCTCCTAGGTCGTTCTATGGCCTTCCACACAATGCCATGGTTGGGGAGTATGTTTTTTCCACTCCACACAATTCTAGTCGCACACCAAAATTTGTTACTTCTTGTTGCCCTTCCTATGTTGCGGCACAAGAAGCTAGTGTGGCACCTAGAGTTTCTGCCATTAGGCAGGTAATTTAGACAAATGGACTCACATCTGGTTCAAGTCTTATTACCAAGGCTAGAGGAGCTCGAGCAGTCATGCCACAATCTTTTCATCCTCTCAACATGGAAGAAGAACGCACCTTGTTGGCAAGGGGGGAGGAGACTACTACACCACAAGTTGTTCAGGCATCAAATTTTCATGTCCCGGGAGTACATGTACACTAAGAAAACACACAATTTTCCACTGATCAGCTTATGGAATGCCAACTTCAAATGCATGGAGTGGCGCAAAAGCTTGTGAGTACACCATTGTTTAGTTTTCAAGATTTGAAACTAAGCACCAAGGACATAATTGCAATCTTAAAGGATACCTTGAACACTACATCAGGTCCTCTACCAATCCCTGATCCACATGCTATAGAGGTCCCATCCAACACCTTGGAGAGACATTCAATTGGCTCACGTGTTGTAGATGGCGTTCGTAATCTGGTCACTAGTTCTAACATGGCTAAACTAGTGAGCTTTCCTACCTCTGATTCTACATTCACATATCAGAAGGGAATTCAGAATTCCTCACTTGTGGATTTGTTACTCAGCAAAGGTGTTGTGGATAGCCATTCTCTCCACAAAGTCTCTCACTCATTTCCAAAGGTGGTGCCTAGTGAAAGAACTTCCATCGCCACCGGAGTTGCCATTGTCGACAATACTGGGTCAGTAATCCAAGTGGGAAGACATACACCCAAAGTGGTACTTCTTGGCATAGGTGCCCAACCAATGATTCTTGGAGTTCAATTCGCCAAGAAGATGGGCATGCTTGATTCGAAACTACGGAAATCTATGTGGTAAATTCACACTGCTAGTGGGAGCGTAGAGGAGGTACTTGGGGAAAGTTCGGATTTGATTGCACTTAAGTTCAATGAAGGTACAGATCAGGAGCTTTGCCTACAGGCCAGATGTTTAGTCACCAATGCCACCAGTTATGATGTGCTCATTGGGCAAGAAGCCCCATGTTTCCACCAGGTTTCACAATTGACAACTGGTTCGAACATGCGTACTACCGAGTGGATTGGGAGACTGATGGTCACCACCTAGGATACATACCCCTTGATTTACATGGGAAGCATAGTCCTATGGCTCACCATTGTATGCTCAAGGAAGCACATAACATTTCCTGCATCGAACAAGTTAACCACGAGTGGATAGAGGGAGATGAAGAGGAAATAGCTTACGTTCAAGCTACTGAAAGCTTGAGGGTGGTTCCTACTGACATTCAACATGGACCGGAGGTTTTACAAAGGTTCAAAGTAGCCCACAAGCCTTTGGTCAAAGCTTTGTCTAGTTTTGAAAGCATGGAGAGCCATGGCGAACTGATTAAACCATTACTTCATCAACTAATCACCTGGACACCACCTAAGGAAAGGATTACATTATTAGAGCTCATTGGTGGTATTGGTACAGGTCTCGAAGCCCTACTACAATCAGGGATGGTGGTTCGGAGGTATTTCTACGTAGACATTGATCCTATTGCAAAGCAAGTGGCGGCATCAAGAATGAGGGAATTCACAACAAGATTTCCACAACAATTTGCAACCACCGCATGGAAGGCTAGTTTCACATTTTTGCCTTCTAACATATAACTAAATCAGAAGAAACATATGGAATTACTTGGCCCCGTTGACCTCATCATTTTAGGTTAGGAGTGTCAAGGATTTTCAACGGCTAGATTTGGAGAAGGCTTGAGTGACACTGTCGCAACCCTAGCCTTGGCTCAAAGCCAAGGCAAAGGGGTTGCAAGGTGCGGGCCTAATAGTAGACCCGGGAGTCACATCGCATGCTCCCGGGAGTGCAACTGCGAGAGAAAAAAACTCTAAATGTCAACGAGGACATTGACCTCTTCTTCTAGTGGGGGAGAGTGTCGCAACCCTAGCCTTTGGCTTGCGACCAAGGCAAAGGGGTTGCAAGGTTGCGAACTTAGTAGTAGACCCGGGAAGCACATCACATGCTCCCGGGAGTGCAAAGAGTGCAAAGAGTGCAAAGAATACAAAGAGTCTAGAGAGTGTGAAGGAATGAACCCTCACACTTCCAAGTGAACTCCCACATTGGGAGTTGGTGAGAGTTGGAGTCCCGAAGGAACTCCCGAAACTTCAAAGCGCGTTTTGAGGGGTCAAAACTCCATGGCTTGTTGCGCTCTTTATATCAATGGAAAGCTCTCAAAGTGTAGATGTCCAAAATGGGCTCTCATTGCTCATTTGGACATCTCAAACACAAGTTATGGCCAAAAGAAGGCCCGGGAGTCGAATTCCCGGGAGTCTCCTAGTTTTGACTCCCGACCACTAAAAGTCGGGAATCGACCTGAAATACTTGGGTGCAGAAAACGTGCGATATACCGTTGGAAAGCTCTCGACGAGATCTACAACTTTGCTTCAGACAGCGAGTCAATCGGAGGTCTGCTCCAAAAGTTATGAAGCTTCAAAGTCGCGGGAGTCCCGAAGTTGCGCGATTTCGGGACTCCCACGCGGGAGTCCCGGGAGTCCCAGGACAAAAAAGCCATTTGGATGCCACCCCCGCGGCGAGTCACAGAGTATACTATAAGGGGGAAGTGGTTGGCTTCCCCAAAGGGAAGGTGCTGGCTTCCCCACCCAAGGGAGTGAGGTGGTGGCTTACTTCCGAACCCGGGTTGTAGTGTGTCAAAGTGAGTCCGAGTTCACCCGTGGCTTGTCCCAACACCAAAAGGTTCCATGATGAGTTCTAAAGGGGAAGGTGATGGTTTCCCCAAG
>Ga0116231_10006435_pt1 | contig 22387 bp, 20 predicted proteins | sample S1TSphgellanicum_2_FD_89695 | JGI IMG/M metagenome (GOLD analysis project Ga0116231, IMG submission 89695) | Host-associated microbial communities from peat moss isolated from Minnesota, USA - S1T2_Fd - Sphagnum magellanicum MG | ecosystem: Host-associated > Plants > Peat moss > Unclassified...
TCCGGGTCCCAGGTGCGCCGCCTGGGTGGCCGCCCCCTGCTGTTCGCGATCTTTCGCGACGTCACGGAGCGGCATCGGGCGGCCCAGGCGCTGCGCGAAGCCAACGCGGAACTCGAGGGACGCGTACTCGCGCGGACGGCCGAGCTCGCGATCGCCAAGGAGCGGGCGGAGGAGGCGGACCGCCTGAAGTCCTCGTTCCTCGCGACCATGTCGCACGAGCTGCGCACGCCGCTGAACTCCATCATCGGCTTCACCAGCATCGTCTTGCAGCAGATGGCCGGCCCGCTCAACGAGGAACAGACGAAACAGCTCGGCATGGTGCGTCAGAGCGCGCGCCATTTGCTGGCGCTGATCAATGACGTGCTGGACATTTCCAAGATCGAGGCCGGGCAGATGAGCATTCAAGCGGCGCTCTTCGACGCCGACGAGACGATCCGCCGCGTCGTGTCCAGCATCGAACCCCTGGCGGCGCGCAAGGGGCTCGCCGTGCGCATCGACTGCCCTGGAATGATCGGTCGGATCCGCAGCGACGCGCGCCGCGTCGAACAGGTGCTGCTCAACCTGCTGGGTAACGCCGTGAAATTCACCGACCACGGCGAGATCTGCCTTGCGGTCAACCGCTCCGCGCACGTTCCACCCACCCTGGTCTTTCGAATCACCGACACCGGGATCGGCATCGACGCCCAGGAGCTCAAGCATTTGTTCCAATCGTTCCGCCAGCTCGATTCGGGATTGACGCGGCAACACGAGGGCACCGGACTGGGCCTTGCGATCTCGCAGCACCTCGCCGGTCTGCTCGGAGGGAGTCTGGTCGCGAGCAGCACGCCCGGGATCGGCAGCGAGTTCACGTTCACGCTGCCGCTCGATACGGGGGAGTCTGCTTGAGCGGCACGATCCTGCTGATCGAGGACAACCCGCAGAACCGGTATTTGGCGACCTTTCTCCTCGAGCGGGCGGGCTATTCCGTGGTGTCGGCGAACGACGGCAAAGAAGCGCTGCAGCTCGTCGCGCGCGTCGTGCCGCGCGCAATCCTGCTCGACATCCAGCTGCCCGGCATGGACGGCTACGAGGTCGCTCAGCAGCTGCGGACGATGGCGCCACTCGCCGCGGTGCCGATCATTGCCGTGACGTCGTACGCGTTGCCGGGCGACCGCGAAAAAGCCTTCGCCGCCGGTTGCGTCGGCTATCTGGAAAAGCCGATCGATCCCGAGTCCTTCATCAGCGACATCGAGCGCCTGCTCGAGGCGCACGTCGATCCGGCGCGCTAGCATGCAGAGGGTCCTCATCGTCGATGACAAACCGGAGAATCTCGACTATCTGAATGCCCTGCTGTCCTCCTCGGGTTTCGTGGTCGCGGCCGCGAGCGACGGGGCGGAGGCGCTGCGCGAGGCACAGATGCGGCGTCCCGACCTCGTGATCTCCGATCTGCTGATGCCGGTCATGGACGGATACACGCTGCTGCGCCACTGGAAGGCCGACCAGCAGCTTCACAGCATCCCGTTTCTGGTGTTCACGGCGACCTATACCGGGTCCGAGGACGAAAGCCTCGCGCTGCAGCTCGGCGCCGACGGTTTCCTGCTGAAGCCCTGTGAGCCGGCGGAACTGCTGCGTCGTATCGGCGGCGTCCTCGCGAGCGCGCCGCGACTTCCCGCCGCCGGCGTCGAAGCCCCGTTGCCGGACACCGTGGTCCTCAGGGAATACAACGAAGCGTTGATCCGCAAGCTCGAACAAAAGACCGAGCAGCTGCAGGGGGCGAACCGGGCCTTGCAGCGCGAGGTCATTCAACGCAGCGAAATCGCCCGCATGCAGATCGCGATCTTGAATGCGCTTCCGGCGCACGTGGCGGTCATCGATGCCCAGGGGACGATCGTGGCGCTCAACGAGTCCTGGGTCCGAATGTCGGCCGGGAATTCCTTGGGTTCGCAGGGCTTGGGCCTGGGCAGCAATTACCTCGACGTCTGCGCCCGCGCCCGCGGCCCGGGCGCGCGAGAGGCGGGGCTGGCACTCGACGGCATCTGGCGCGTGTTGAAGGGAGAACTGCCGCGCTATTCGCTCGAATACGATTGCCACACGCCGGTCGAACAGCGGTGGTTCCGGATGAATGTCGCTCCCTTGCAGACGGGGACTTCGCGCGGCGCCGTGATCATGCACGTCGATACGACGGAGCGAAAAGAGATCGAACGCCGCTACCTCGAATCGCAGGCGAACTACCTGCTGCTGCTGAATTCCACGGCCGAGGGAATCTACGGTCTGGACCGCGACGGCGTGTGCACGTTCTGTAATCCCGCCGCCGCGCGCTTGCTCGGCTTCGATGATCCGCAGGCGCTGATCGGCGTGCCGGTGCACGCCCACCATCACCACAGTTATCCGGACGGCAGACCCTACCCGGCGCAAGACTGCAACATCCATCGGGCCTTCCTCCTCGAGCAGGGCGTGCATTGCGACGACGAGGTGTTCTTTCATCGCGACGGCAGCTCCTTTCCGGTCGAATACTGGTCCTACCCGATTCATCACGAGAACCAGACGATCGGTGCGGTCGTCACGTTCCTGGACATCAGCGAACGGCGCAATTTGGAGGCGCAATTCCTCCAGGCGCAGAAGCTGGAGGCGGTCGGCCGGCTGGCCGGCGGCGTCGCGCACGACTTCAACAATGCCTTGCAGGTCGTGCTCACCTGCACGGAACTGCTGGAATCGCGGTTGGACCCGACCGACATCGGCCGCAGCTACCTTGCCGAGATCAAGTCGGCCGGCATGCGCGGCGGGGCCCTGACACGACAGCTGCTCGCCTTCAGCCGCAAGCAGCCGTGGCGACCGTCCGTGATCGATCTGAATGCCCTGATCACCGACATCGAGCCGATGTTACATCGCATGCTCGGGGAAGACCTGAGCCTCAGCACCCGTTGTACGGCGCGGATGCCGGCGATCCTCGCGGATCACGGCCAAATCGAGCAGGTGCTGATGAATCTCGTCGTCAACGCGCGCGACGCCATGCCCTTGGGCGGCGAGCTGCTGATCGAAACGACCGATGTCGAGATCGACGCGCCGCAGGTTTCGGCGGATCCCGCGGCATCGGGCCGCCCGGATCCCGCCCGTTCGACGCCCGCCTCGGGCCGTTACGTGCGCTTGCGCGTGTCCGACACCGGTCATGGCATGGATCCTGCGACCTGTGCCCGCATCTTCGAGCCCTTCTTCACGACCAAGGAGGCCGGCAAGGGAACCGGCCTCGGACTGTCCACCGTGTACGGAATCGTCCGGCAGAACAACGCATCGATCGAGGTCGAAACCGCCCCCGGCCACGGCACGAGCTTCCTGCTCTATTTTCCGGCGAGCGCAGCGGTCGCCGTCGCCGACTTGCCGGCGGTCGCGGAGTCGACGCGCGGAGGCACGGAGCGCCTGCTGCTGGTCGAGGACGAGGACGCCTTGCGCGAGCTCATCTGCACGACCCTGCGCGGGCACGGCTATCGCGTCGTCGAGGCGAGACTCGGCGCCGATGCGATCGATCGGGCGATGGCGGCGCCCCTGCAGATCGACCTCCTGCTGACCGACGTGATCCTCCCCGACGTGAGCGGCCCGCAGGTCGCGGGGGTGCTGCTCAGTGTCAATCCCGCGCTCAAAGTGCTGTACATGTCCGGCTACACGGACGACTACGTCGCGCGCCACGGGGCTCTCGGCCTCGATACGCCCTTGCTGGAGAAGCCGTTCACGGTCGAGGACTTGCTGAGGCGCGTGCGCGCAGTGCTCGACGGCTAGCGCAGTGCAGCCCAGGTCAGGGACGCCCGCGTGCCCCGACCGTTGCGGCCGAGTTCGAAGACGGCGTCGATCTGGCGCGCCATCAGGCGCACGATGCGCAAGCCCAGCGATTCGGCGGCGTTCACCTCCTCGCGCAGACCGATCCCGTCGTCGCTGACGCTCAAGACGCAGCCACCCGTCGCCGTGCGCTCCAGGCTGACGCGGATGTTCCCCGCGGTGCCGGCTGGAAATGCATGTTTGAGCGAATTGGTCATGAGTTCGTTCAGGATGAGACCGCAGGGGACCGCCAATTCGATGCTCATGCGGACCGATTCCATCTGCGTCGCGAGTTCCACTTGCGCTCCCGGGGTGGCGTAGGTCGTCAGCAGTTGCCGGCACAGGGCGCCGGCGTATTCGGCGAGGTCCACTTCGGCGAGACTCTCGGAGCGATACAGGGCTTCGTGAACCATGGCCATCGCACGCACCCGGTCCTGGCTTTGTTGCAGCAGATCGCGGGTCGCATCGTCGCGGGTGTAGGTCGACTCCAGATAGAACAGGCTCGAGATGACGGCCAGGTTGTTCTTGACGCGATGATGGATCTCCTTCAGCAGGACTTGCTTCTCGTCGTTCGCGCGCGTCAACGCCGCATTGCTCGGCATCGCGATCACCAGGGGCAGGGCGCGCCAGAGCATGTAGGCCGTCGGAATCGAGAGCGCCGCGGTGATGAGTTTCAGGGTGCCTTCGAGCCAATACTCGGCGTGCCAGATGTCCCAGGCCATGACCCAGTGGGTCAGACCGCAGGCGACGATGAACAGACTGAAAGAAAGGAACAGCCAGTTGAATTCCAGATCCGGACGCCGGCGGCGAAGAAGAAAGAGGCCGATCGGGATCACGAGATAGGAGATGCCGATCAATACGTCCGAACCCAGGTGTATCCACAGCAGGCTCGGAGTCCAGAGGTAGCAGTGCCCGTGGGGCATGAAGCCGGAGGTGTCGAACCAGCGCTGCGTCGTCGTATCCATGGCAACCTCCGGACAATGGTCGCAATGCGACTAGCGCAGGAGTGAATACCTGTAGGACCCGCCCGTCAAGGCACCGCGTGGCATTGACCGGCTCACGGGCTTGGTGTACTTAATAATGCAGGTTTACAGGGAGTGGCCTAGGGCATGACGAGTCCGGAGCATGCGATCGCGGGACTACGGGTCCTGATCGTGGAAGACGAGGCTTTGATCGCGGAGGAGATCAGCGATCGGCTGCAGCGGGTCGGCTGCGAGATCGTCGCGATCGTGGACACGGGCGTCGGCGCGATCGAGGCGGCGGCGAGCTTGAATCCGGGTTTGATCCTCATGGACATCCGCCTGAAGGGCGAGATGGACGGCATCGAAGCGGCCGATCGCATCAACGCGGCGCGACGCTCCCCCATCGTTTATCTGACCGCTCACTCGGACCGCCATACGCTCGAACGGGCCAAGAGCAACTCCGCCTACGGTTACGTACTCAAACCCTTCCAGATGCGCAGCCTGCTCGCCGCGATCGAGGTCGCCTTGGAGCGCTTCGAGAACGAACGGCGGCTCGAGGACAGCCGGCTCACCTATGCCACGATCCTCGCCAGCATTTCCGATGCCGTGATAGCGACCGACGTCGAAGGCTGCGTGCGCTTCATGAATCCGGTCGCCGAGCGCCTGACGGGCTGGACGACTCGCCAGGCGCTGGGGGAGTTCGCGGGCACGGTCCTCAAGCTCGACGAGGGCTCCTCGTCGACCGGGGTACAGGATCTGGTCGCCGGGGCGCTGAAGACGCGCGCGCCGGTGGCTTTCGGCAGGGACGCGGTGGTGCGCAGTAACGCGGGCGCCCTCACGCCCGTCGACGGGGCCATCACCTGTATCGTCGATGCCCTGGGGCGTCTCGTCGGCACCTCGATCACCATGCGTGACGTTGCGAGTGACCGGCGGGCGGAGGCCGAGATCCGGGCGATGGGCGAGCGCTTTCGCGCCGTCGTCGAAACGGCCGTCAACGGCGTTCTGCTGCTCGACTCGTCGGGCACGATACGATTGTTCAATCCGGCTTGCGAACGTCTGTTCGGCTTCAAAGCGCACGAGGCGATCGGCCGCGTCGTCGATTTCCTCTTGCCCTCGCCACTGACCGAGCTGCTGCTGCAAACCAAGCAGGATTCGGATCGCGAGCGCCCGCCCTTGATCTTGAGCGCTTTGCCGACGACGGCAACGCGCAGCGACGGCGAGACCTTTCCCGCGGAGGTCTCGGTCGGCGAGGCGCGTCTGGCGGGCGCGTCTCTGTACGTCTGCGTGATCCATGACTTGTCGGAGCGTCGTGAGCTGCAGGCGGCGCTGCTCGAGGCCATCCGGCACGAACAGCATCGTTTCGGCACGGACTTGCACGACGGCCTGGGCCAGGAACTCACGGGACTCTCGCTATTGCTCTCGGCGTTGATCCGTGCGGCGCATGCGACGAAACCGATCGTCACCGAAGATCTGGAACAAGCGCAGCAGATCGTCGCGCATGCGATCCGCTCCTGTCAGGCGATCGCGCGGGGTTTGTCACCGGTGGGCGAGGAAGGCGGCCTCGTCGTGGCCTTGCGTGGACTGGTGTCGGGTCTCAATTCGGCCTCGGGGCCCACCGTCGATCTGGCCGTCAGCGAGGCGGCACGGTTGGGCTTGTCACCGATCGCCGCCGACCACCTGTTTCGAATCGCGCAGGAGGCTCTCGCGAATGCACTCAAACATGCCCGCGCGCATGCGATCCACGTGCGCCTCGATGTAGAGACCGCCCGGGTGCGGCTGCAGATTTGCGACGACGGGGCGGGCCTCGGCACGCGCGTACCGAAGCGGCACGGATTGGGACTGCGCACGATGCAGTATCGCGCCCAGGCGATCGGCGCTCGCCTGGAGATTCGGCCACTCGACGGTCAGCCCGGAACCTGCGTGGTCTGCGACTGCCCGCAGGCTGCCTGAGCGCAGCCCGCTGAGAGTAAGCCCCCTCAGCGCAGGCCCCCCGGGCGCAGGCCACCTCGATTTCTTCGGGAGGCTCACTCCTCGAGTAGAGATCGCAGCATCCACGCGGCCTGCTCGTGCACGGTCAGGCGCTGCGTGAGCAAATCGGCCGTCGGCTCGTCACCGGCCGCATCGGCGAGCGGGAACACGCCGCGCGCGGTGCGCGCGACCGCCTCGTGCCCCTCGACGAGAATCCGCACCATCTCGAGCGCCTTCGGCGGCGTCGCTGGCGCATCCTGAATCGAGGCGAGCGCGCCGAACTGTCCGTAGGAGCCCGGCGCCGCGTGGCCCAGCGAGCGAATGCGTTCCGCGATCGGATCGACCGCGTTCCACAGCTCGGTGTACTGGGTCATGAACATCTGATGCAAGGTGTTGAACATCGGACCGGTCACGTTCCAGTGGAAGTTATGGGTCGTCAGATAGAGCGTGTAGGTGTCCGCCAGCAAACGGGACAGTCCGCCGGCGATGGCGGCGCGGTCCTCGGTGGCGATGCCGATGTTGATGGGTTTGGCTGACATGCTTGAGTTCCTGTTGTGGATCCTTGTACGAACGAGTCTACCGGTCCCCGCCCATCGTGCAAGCTGATTGATCCGATGGAATCGATCGTCACGGTCTATCGCGGTGCCGCGCCGCTGAACGGCCGGGCAGGGGCTGCCGGAGGGGCGTCGATATGGGGCATAATCGGTGGATGACCACACTCGCGAGTCCGACTCCTTCCCGCGCCGCGCCCGCGGTCTGGCGCGGTGCGCCGCTCGAAGCGGTGCTGTTCGATCTCGATGGCACCTTGCTGGACACGGCGGCCGATATCTCCCTCGCGCTCAATCGCGCGATCGCCGAGTTCGGGTGGGACCCGGTGGCCGCCTCCGCGACCAAGACGATGATCGGTCGCGGCGGTCCCGTGCTGGTGCAGCGCGCGGCCGAGTTGCAGGGCCGCAGCCTCGATCCGGCGATGCATACGGCGATCGTCGAGCGGTTCTTTCACCATTACGGGGCTCTGCAGCAGACGGACGAGTGCGCCGCGCAGCCCTTCGCGGGGGCCGCCGAAGGCCTGCTGGCCCTGCACAGCGCGGGCTTGCGCACGGCGATCGTGACGAACAAACAGCGGCGCTTCGCGATCTCGCTGGCGCAGCGGCTGGGCTTGAGCGCCGGCGTCGACGTCTATGTCGGCGGCGACAGCTGTACGCGGCGCAAGCCCGATCCCATGCCGCTGCTGTTCGCCTGCGAGTCGCTCGGGGTGGCGCCGGGCCGTGCGCTCATGGTCGGTGATTCGATCAACGACGTGCAGGCGGCGCGCGGCGCCGGCATCCCGGTGATCTGCGTCCCCTATGGCTATAACGAGGGCATGGACCCCCGCAGCCTGCCCTGCGATCTCCTGGTCGACAGTCTCGCCGAGCTGCCCGCCCTGTTGCTGGCGCCGGCCGCCGCTCGCTGAGCGGCTGCCCGGGAACCGCCATGGCCGCCGAAGCACCCGCCGCAGAAATCGGCTCCCCGGCGCCGGACTTCGTGCTGCCGGGCACCGACGGCGTCTCGCACCCGCTGCGCAGTCTCGCCGGGGCGCGCGGCACCGTCATCGCCTTCATCTGCAATCACTGTCCTTATGTCAAAGCGATTCTGCCGCGACTCGTGCGCGATGCGCGCGACCTCGCCGCGATCGGCGTCCGCGTGATCGCGATCAACTCGAACGACACCGAGGCTTACCCGGAAGATCGTTTCGAGCGCATGGTCGAGCTCGCGCCCAGTCTGTCCTTTCCCTACCTTTACGACGCGAGTCAGGCGGTCGCGCGCGCCTATGGCGCGGTATGCACCCCCGACTTCTTCGGCTACGACGCCGCCTTGAAGCTGCAGTACCGCGGACGCCTGGACGCCTCGCGCAAGGAGACGGCGCCGGAGGGGACGCCGCGGGATCTGTTCGAGGCCATGAGTTTGATCGCCACGACCGGTCGGGGTCCCGAGCTGCAACACGTTTGCATCGGTTGCTCGATCAAGTGGCGCACCAGCGCATGACGCCCGAGGTGGCCGCGCCGCCGCCGGCGGCAAATGCCGATCTCGACCGGGCGGACCGCGCCGCGCGCCAGAGCGAAGTGGTTCGCGCGCTCGGTCGCGTGGTGCCGGCGGCCGCGATCCTCTTCCGCCACGAGGACACCGTCGCTTACGAATGCGACGGTCTGACCGCTTATCGCGCTTCACCGCTCGTGGTCGTGATCCCGGAGACCGAGGCACAGGTCGCCGCCGTACTCTCGGTCTGCCATGGACTGGACGTTCCGGTGGTCGCGCGCGGGGCGGGCACGGGACTTTCCGGCGGCGCGTTGCCGCACCGCTGGGGGGTGAGCTTGTCGCTCGCCAAGTTCAACCGGATCCTGCGAATCGATGCCGCGAGCTGCACCGCCGCCGTGCAGAGCGGCGTGCGCAATCTCGCGATCAGCGAAGCGGCCGCGCCGTTCGGCCTCTATTACGCGCCCGATCCCAGCAGTCAGATCGCCTGCACGATCGGCGGCAACGTCGCCGAGAATTCCGGCGGCGTGCACTGTCTCAAATATGGGCTCACCTTGCACAACGTCCTGCGGGTCCGTGGCTACCTCGCCGACGGCCAGCCCGTCGAGTTCGGGTCCGAGGCGCTCGATGCGCCGGGTCTCGACCTGCTGCCACTGGTCGTCGGCAGCGAAGGCATGCTCGCCGTGACCATCGAGGTGACCGTGAAACTCACGCCCAAACCGCAGCTTGCCCGCTGCATCATGGCGAGTTTCGACGAAGTCGAATCCGCGGGCGCCGCGGTCGCCAACGTGATCGCGCGCGGCATCATCCCGGCGGGTCTCGAGCTCATGGACAAGCCGATGACCGCGGTCGCGGACGCCTACGTGCACGCCGGCTACGACCTCGCGGCGGCCGCGATTCTGCTCTGCGAGAGCGACGGGACGCCCGAGGAGGTCGCCGACGAGATCGAGCACATGACCGCGGTGCTGACCGAGAGCGGGGCCTCGCGCATCGAGGTCAGCCGCGACGAGGCGCAGCGGCAGCGTTTCTGGAGCGGACGCAAAAACGCCTTTCCGGCTTCGGGCGGCATCAGCCCCGATTACATGTGCATGGATTCGACGATTCCGCGCAAGCGTCTCGCCGAGATGCTGCGTGCGATCGGCGTGATGGCCGAAAAATACGACCTGCGCTGCGTCAACGTGTTCCACGCCGGGGACGGCAACCTGCACCCGCTGATCCTCTTCGACGCCAACGATGCCGAGCAAATGCGTCGCTGTGAATTGTTCGGCGCGGAGATCCTCGAGGCCAGCGTGCGCCTCGGCGGTACGGTCACCGGCGAACATGGCGTCGGCGTCGAGAAGCTGAATTCCATGTGCGTGCAATTCTCGCCGGCCGAGCGGGAACAATTCTTCGCGATCAAACGCGCTTTCGATCCCCGCGGTCTGCTCAATCCCGGCAAGGTGATCCCGACGCTGCAGCGCTGCGCCGAGTACGGCAGGATGCACGTGCATCGGGGCCTGCTGCCGTTCGCCGATTTGCCGCGTTTTTGATGAGTCACGGCGAGGCGGCCCTGCGGCGTTTGACCGAGCGGGTGCGCGCCGCGGCGGCCGGCGGCGAGCAACTCGACATTCGCGGCGGAGGCACCAAGTCCTTCTATGGAGAGGCGCCGCGCGGTGCGCCCTTGAGGCTCGCGGAACTGACGGGTGTCAGCAACTACGAACCTAGTGAACTCGTGGTCACCGCGCGGGCGGGCACGGCGCTCGCCGAGCTCGAAGCCTTGCTCGCGGAGGCCGGTCAGTGCCTGCCGTTCGAGCCGCCGCGCTTCGCACCGGGCGGGACCGTGGGGGGCATGGTCGCCGCCGGGCTGACCGGGCCCGCGCGCGCCTACGTAGGCTCGCTGCGCGACTTCCTGCTAGGGTGCACCTTGATCGACGGACGCGGCGAGGTGCTGCATTTCGGCGGAGAAGTCATGAAAAACGTCGCGGGCTACGACGTCTCGCGGGTGCTCGCCGGTTCCTGGGGCATCCTGGGCGTGATCTGCGAAGTGTCGCTCAAGGTTCTGCCGCGGCCCGTCGCGACCGCGACGATTGCCTTCGATGTCGACGAGTCGCAGGCGCTTGCGCAGCTCTCCGCGTGGAGCGCCCAAGCCTTGCCGCTGCGGGCGAGTTGCTGGACCGAGAACCGCCTGATCCTGCGGCTCGCGGGTGCCGAATCCGCCGTGCGCGCCGCGCTCGCGCGATTGGGCGGGAACCGGCTCGAGCCCGAGGCGGCGGAGCGATGGTGGGACGCGCTGCGCGACCATGCCGATGGGTTCTTCCGACCGAGCGGGGCCGAGTTGGCGAACGGCGATTGCCTGTGGCGCTTGTCCGTGCCGGCGCGCACCGCGCCGATCCTCCTGCCGGGCCGACAGTGGATCGAGTGGGGTGGGGCGCAGCGGTGGTGGCGGACGACGGCGCCCGCCGTCGTGGTGCGCGAGGCCGCCACTCGCATGGGCGGCCATGCGACCCTCGTGCGTGCCGCCGACAAGGCGAGCGGCGCGTTCGCACAGCCGAGTCCGACCGTGCTCACCTTGCATCGGCGCTTGAAACTCGCCTTCGATCCCGCCCGCGTGTTCAACGCCGGCCGCCTTTACCCGGACCTGTGAGGCAGCCGCGTGCAGACGAAACTGAGTGCCGAGTTCGTGAACACCGCCGCCGGCCGGGAGGGCGAGGCGATCTTGCGCAAGTGCGTCCACTGCGGATTTTGCAACGCGACCTGTCCGACGTTTCAGCTGCTCGGTGACGAACTCGACGGACCGCGCGGACGCATCTATCTGATCAAACAGGTGCTCGAAGGGGCCGACGTGACACGCAGCACGCAGCTGCACCTGGACCGCTGTCTGACCTGCCGCAATTGCGAGACGACCTGCCCGAGCGGCGTCGACTACGGCCATCTCGTCGATATCGGGCGGCAGATCGTCGATGCCCGGGTCGCGCGACCGGCGACCGAGAAAGCGGCGCGCTGGTTCCTCAAGGAAGGCGTGACCTCGTTCCTGTTCGCGCCCCTGCTGCGCTTCGGCATGCGCCTGCGTCCCTGGTTGCCGGCGGCGCTGCGCCGCAAGCTGCCCGATGACGCCGGCGCTTCGGTGCGGGCGGTCCGCGCTCGCGCCGCGCGGTGGCCGACCCGCGTTCATGCCCGCAAAGTCTTCCTGCTCGCCGGCTGTGTCCAGCCCGCGATGTTGCCCAACATCAACAGCGCCACCGCCCGGGTGCTCGATGCGGCCGGGATTCAGTGCGTGCTCGCGCGCGGCGCGGGCTGTTGTGGCGCGATCCGTCACCACTTGAGCGACGCCGAGGGAGCGCTCGCGGACATGCGACGCAACATCGATGCCTGGTGGCCTGCGCTCGAGAGCGGCGAAGTCGAGGCGATCATCAGCAATGCGTCGGGCTGCGGCGTCATGATCAAGGATTACGGGCACGCCTTGCGTCATGATCCTGGCTACGCCGACAAGGCCGCCCGCGTCGCCGCGGCGGCTCGCGACGTCTCGCAATTGCTGGAGGAACTGGTGCCGGCGCTGCGCTCACGGCTGCGCGGCGCCGATCTGCAGGCCGCCGCATTCCACGCGCCCTGCACCCTGCAACACGGCTTGGGCCTCGGCGGCCTCGTCGAGACGCACCTCGGCGCCCTGGGGTTTCGGATCGCGCCGCCCGCTGCCGAAGCGCATCTGTGCTGCGGATCGGCGGGGACCTATTCGCTGCTGCAGCCCGAGATCGCCCTGCAGCTGCGAGATCGCAAACTCGCGCAGCTCACCGCGCTCGGCGCGCCGTGCATCCTCTCGGCCAATGTCGGCTGCATTCAACATTTACAGAGCGGCACGAGCACCCCGGTGCGGCACTGGATCGAAATCCTCGACGAGGCCCTGGTTAAGCACGCGCCGACCTGAGCGAGCGCTCGTTCAGGGTACGACGCTCGTGAAGAGGTAGACCGAGAACAGCACGATCAGCACGATGCCGTGCAGAAGAATGGTGCGCCCGGTGCGCAGCGCCAGCGTCGTGACGAACAGTGCGAGGATCAGCAGCACGGTCGAACGGGCATCGATGCCGAGCGCCAGCGGTATGCCGCCGATCAGGGAGACCAGGGCCACGGCCGGAATCGTCAGGCCGATGCTCGCGAGCGCCGAGCCCAATGCAAGGTTGAGGCTGGTCTGCAGGCGATCCTGACGAGCCGCGCGCACCGCCGAAAGTCCCTCGGGCAGGAGCACGATCGCGGCAATGAGGATGCCCACGACAGCGTCCGGCGCGCCCGCCGCGGCCACGGCCGCCTCCAGGCTGGGCGCGAGTTTCTTGGCGAGCAGCACCACCGCGGCCAGGCAGACGAGCATCAAACCCGCGCTCGCTGCCGCGAGGCCGTTGCCGGGAACCTCCGCCGCCTCGGGCTCCCGCCCGCCGGCGCGCGCGCGCTCTTGCGGATCGAGGAAGAGCGATCGATGCGTGAGGGTTTGCGCGACCAGGAAGCCGCCGTAGACGACGATCGAGACGATCGCGATGAAACCGAGTTGGCTCGGCGAATAATACGGGCCCGGTGTGGCGAGCGTGTAGTTCGGATAAACGAGGGTCAAGATCGCGATCGCCGCGAGCGCGACCAGCGCGGCGCCGACGCCGTCCAGCGCGAATACTTGCGCGCGGTACTTCAGACCACCGAGCAGCAGACAAAGGCCGATGATGCCGGTCAGGATGATCATGATGGCCGCGAACACGGTGTCGCGCGCGAGACCCGTGGCCTGGTTTCCGCCGCTCAGCATCAAGGAGACGATCAGCGCGACCTCGATCAGCGTGACGGCAAGGGCGAGGACCAGCGTGCCCAGCGGCTCACCGACCCGGTGCGCGACGGTCTCTGCGTGATGCACCGAGGCGAACACGCAGGCGGCCAAGGCGATCGCGACGAGCACGACGGGCGCGGTGAATCCCAACGTGGCGGCACCGAGCACGCTCAGCCCCAGCGCCGGCGCCGCCAGCGTCCAGATCGGCAGCCCGGGCCGATGTCTCGCCGCGGCCGGCAGGTTCTGATCGACGGAACTCATTGAGCTATTATGCGGGACCGTTCGAGAGGAGTCTTCAGCATGCCATTCACCCGTCTGCGCCCGCCGGCCATCGCGCTGCTGCTCGCCGTCCTGCTGCCGCCGGGGGCGGGTCTGCGCGCTGCCGAGGAGGCACCGAGCCGCTTCGGACCGGATGCGCCCGAACTCGCGCGATCGGGAGAGGACGGGGTCGGCGTGCGCACCCTGCATCTGGTGCAGCACATCCCCGCCAACATGCTCGGCGCCGATGCCGCGCACGGCGCCGCGCCGCCGCGGGATCGGGAACTGACCGTGGATCTCTGGTATCCGGCGCGGGCGAGCATCGTCGATGCGCCGGCCAGCTACACCGCCGCCTTTCCGGCCGAACCGCCGGCACCGCCCGCGAGCTTCACCGTGCCCGGCATCGCCGTGCGCGACGCGAAGGCCGCCGGCGGCAATTATCCGCTGGTGATCGTTTCCCATGGCTATAGCAACGCCCCGGCCGCGATGACCTGGTTGACCGAAAACCTGGCCTCCAAAGGTTACGTGGTCGCGGCGATTCGGCACGAGGATCCGGCGATCACCGATGCCTCGCAGTTCTTCGTGCCGCTGCTGCGCCGTCCGCTCGATATCGCCTTCGTCGCGAAATCCCTGCAGGAGAGCCTCGCCGCCGAGCATTTGATCGACCCGACGCGCACCGCGCTGATCGGTTACTCGATCGGCGGGTACGGGGTGCTCACGGCCGGCGGCGCCAGCCTCGACCCGAACGGCAACGCGGCCAAAATCGTGCCCAACGGCCAGCTCCTGCCGTATACGACGATCGGCGCACGGCGCGCGGACGTGACGGTGGGCAACCTGCGCGCGATCGTCGCCATTTCGCCGGCCGGCGGCGGGGGCCTCGGTGCCTGGGGCCAGGATGGTCTGCACGCGATCAAGGCGCCGTTGTTGCTGATTGCCGGCAATCAGGATCACACGGTCGACTATCCAACCGGTGCGCGCGCATTCTTCGCCGACGCGGTGAACTCGCATCGCTACCTTCTGACCTTCAAGGAGGCCGGTCATTCGATCGGATTGAATCCCGCGCCCGCCTCGATGCGCCACCATCTCTGGGATCAGGATTGGTTCGAGGATCCGGTCTGGAGCAAGGAGCGCGTCAACGCGATCAACGCGCATTTCATCACCGCGTTTCTCGATCTGTACGTGAAGGACGAACCCGACCGCGCGGCCTATCTGAACGTACCGGTCCCCGAATCCGACGATGGCGCGTGGCCCGCCGACGACCCCGCCCCCTATGCGGCCTACAGTCCGGGGACCGGCAAGGTCACGGTATGGAAGGGCTTTCAGCGCAAGCATGCCCAGGGCTTGGAGTTGCTGCAGGCGCAGGCGGGCGCAGCCGCCGTGGCTGCCGATCCGACCACGGTGCCGCTCCATCCGCCCGCGCCGTCGGGGCCGGCTGCAAACGCCGACTGGGCTCTCTTGAGCCGGTATCGCGAGGCCAATGTCTCGCTGCAGCCGGACGCCGCCCGCATCGTCTTCATGGGGGATTCGATCACGGAGGCGTGGGCGCGGGACCCGACATTCGGCGCCAATCCCCACTTCGTGGGACGGGGCATCAGCGGTCAGACGACACAGCAGATGCTGATCCGCTTTCGCGCCGACGTCATCGATCTGAAACCGGCCTTGGTCCATCTGATGGCCGGCACCAATGACGTCGCGGGCAACAATGGACCCGAAAGCGACGCCGATATCGAAGCGGCGATCGCGTCCATGGTCGAGTTGGCTCGCGCCCACCAGGTCAAGGTGGTGCTCGCGTCCATTCCGCCGGCAGCCGAATTCAATTGGCGCCCCGGTCTGAAACCAATCCCCCGGATTCGCCGGCTCAATGCCTGGCTCGAAGCCTACGCCAACGAGGTCGGCATCACTTACGTGGACTACTGGCCGGCCCTGGCGGCGGAAGATGGTTCGATGAAATCCGCGTTGTCGCCGGACGGCGTGCACCCGAACTCCGCGGGTTACGCAGCGATGCAGCCGCTGACTCTCGCCGCGATCCGATCGGCCCTGGCGAAAGAATAGCGCCGGTCGGCTCCTGCGCCGGCGGCGTCCCTACTTCTTCGACCCGCCACGCAAGAGACTGAGCGCCAGCAGCGCCGAGGCGAGCATCAAGAACAGGCTCACGGCGTTGAGCACGGGCGTCGCGCCCTCGTGCATCCGTCCGTACATCATGACGGTGAGCGGTGCGTCCGCACCCACGAGCATCAGCGTCGTGTTGAAGTCGGCGAAGGACATCAGGAACGCGATCGCCGCCGAACCGAGCAAGGCCGGTCGCAGGTAGGGCAGGAGAATGTGCCGGAAGACGGCGGTCTTGGATGCCCCCAGGTTCCACGCCGCCTCCTCGAGGCTCCGATCGAAGCGTCGCAAGCGCGCGGAGATGGTCAGGGTCGCGATGGTCGCGATGTAGGAGAACTGCCCCAACACGACCAGCGGCAGGCCAGGTCGCAAGAAATCGAGATCCCAGGAGAGCCAATCGTCGGCGAGGTCCGCGAGCCGGCTCGCGAAGGCGAGGATCGAGATGCCGAGGATCACGCCCGGAATCACGAGCGGCGCGAGCATCAGGATCGACAGCGCCGCCTTGCCGCGAAAACGTCCCCGCTCGATCAGGAAGGCGTTGGTCGTCCCGACCAGCACCGAGAGCACGGTCACAGAGCCCGCGACGAGGCAGCTCGTCCAGATGCTCGTCAGCAGTTCGCTGTCCTGGAAGAGTCCGACGCGGTCCTTGCTCGCGTTGCCGAGGAACCAATCCAGCGTGAAGCCGTGCCAGGGCGGCGCCGGGTAGGGCGCGTCGTTGAAAGCGAAGACCGCGACCACGGCCAAGGGCAGGAACAGGAAGGCGAGGAAAGCGATCACATAAGCCGTAGTCGCGGCTCTGAACCAGGCCGGGCGGGGCAGGGAAGGGATCACGTTCTTTGCATCACTTCGCCGAAGCGCTGACCGCTCAGACGCAGCCCCAGGACGACGATCAGCGTCGACAGCGCGAGCAGCAGGAAGCCGAAGGCGGCGCCTTGCTCCCAGTTGAAGCGGGTGATGAACTGGGTGTAAATCTGTTCGGTGAACCATTGCGAATTCTTGCCGCCGAGCAGCGTCGGCGTGAGGTAATTGCCGAGCGTCAACATGAAGACCACGATGCAGCCCGCCGTGATGCCCGGCGCCGCATGCGGAATGACGATCGTGCGCAGCACCGTGAAGCCGTTCGCGCCGAGATCGTAGGCCGCCTCGATCAAGGCGTTGTCGAGGCTCTCGAGGCTCGATATCAAGGGCACCAGCATGAACAGCAGCGAGGTGTAGACCAGCCCGACGAGGATCGTCGTATCGTGGTAGAGGAGCTCGACCGGCTCCGCCGTCAGTCCGAGTTTCACGAGCAAGGCCGGGAGCACGCCCGATTCGCGCAGCAAGATCATCCAGCCGAGAGTCCGCACCGTCTCGCTGACCCAGAAGGGGATCAGGCAGACGATGAACAGCAGCGAGCTCGCGCGACCGCGCACGAGCTTCGCAATGATCCAGGCGATCGGGAACGCGAGCAGCAGCGTGAACAGCGTCGCGATCACCGACATCACCGCGGTGCGCACGAACACGTGCCAGTACAACGGCTCGCCGAAGAAGGTGCGGTATTGCGCGAGGCTCGCGACGTACTGGCGCGCGCCGACGCGCTCGCGGAACGACAGGATCGCCAGATCCACGTGCGGCAGTACGATCAGCAGGCCGAGCCAGAGCAGCGCCGGCGCGAGCAGCAGCCCGAGGCCCAGGCGCGCCTGCCAGCGTCGTCCCGGATGCCCGACCGGCGATTGCGCCGTATCACTCATGCTGGCCGCTGCGTGCGGGGAAACAGGTGGCCCGTTTCACGTCGAAACTGAAGGCGATGCGTTCACCGACGCGCAGGTCCGAGAACTGGCCGGTCTGCGGCAGGGCGACGCGAAATTCGCGGCGCGTTTGCACTTCGCGCAGCAGCACCGCCGAGTTCGCACCGTCGAACAGCAGGCTCTCGACCTCGCCGGCGTTGTGGCCGTGGCCCATCGGCAATTCCGCCGGTTCGCGGGCGAGCATCACGACCTCGGGCCGGACGAAGGCCTCGACGAGATCGCCATTGCGGATCCCGGGACTGCCTTGCACCCGAATCGTCCATCCGTCGGCCGTCGTGACCTCGAGGGTCTCGGCGTCGCCACCGGTCGCCCGTCCGAGGATGCGGTTGTTCGCGCCGACGAAGCTCGCGACGAACGGGGTCTGCGGGCGGTAGTACAGATCCTGCGGCGTACCGACTTGCTCGAATCGGCCCTGGCTCATGACGGCCACCTGATCGGAGAGCACCAGGGCCTCGGACTGGTCGTGGGTGATGTAGACGAAGGTCGTGCCGAAGGCGGCCTGCAGCTGCTTGAGCTCGATCTTCATGTGTTCGCGCAATTTCAGATCGAGCGCGCCCAGGGGTTCGTCGAGCAGCAGCAGCGTGGGCTCGAGCACGAGACTGCGGGCGATCGCGACCCGCTGTCGCTGACCGCCCGAGAGCGCATCGACGCGCTTGTCGACGGCGGAGGCGAGTCCGACCCGCTCCAGCATCGCGAGACTGCGTTTGCGGCGCTCCGCCTTGGGATGACCGCGTCGCGCGAGTCCGAATTCGACGTTCTCGCCCACCGACATCATCGGAAACAGCGCCAGCTGCTGGAACACCATGTTGACGGGCCGCCGATTGGGGGCGACACCGCGCATGCTCCTGCCGCCGATCGCGATGTCCCCGCCGTCCGGCTCGATGAATCCGGCGATCATGCGCAAGAGCGTCGTCTTGCCGCAACCGGAGGGCCCGAGGATCGAGAAGAAACTGCCGCGTTCCACGCCGAAGGAGAGGGAATCGACGGCCAGGTGTTCCGAGAAGCGCTTGACGACGGTCTCCGCGACCAGATCCTGAGAGGTCAACCGACGCTCCGGAGCAGGGGGGGGCTCGCCGTCATGGCGACGCATTCCGGCGGTAACAAGTGTTCGTCATGCCATCGATCCTCTTCGTACGACGATCCCCGGAGTGTGCCATGAGCGTCGGCTGCCGGGACGTCCCCGGTACGCTTCCGATCATACCTGGTCACCAGTTCGGGTTAATATAGGGCTCATGAGCGAAGCAACCACCCGAAAATTGATCGACGAACTGCGCACGGTGCTCGCGGACGCGGAGGCGCTCGTCGCCGCCACGGCCGGCGACCTCGGCGAGCGCGCCCAAACGGTGCGCGAACAGGCGGCCGAAACGGTCGAACGCGCGCAGGCAGGGCTCGACGAACTCGAGTCGGAGCTCGCGGAACGGGCCAAAGCCTTCGTCGATGACGCCGGCGCCTATGTGCGTGAGCACCCTCTGCAGTCGCTGGGCGTTGCCGCCGCCGTCGGCGTCGTGATCGGCTTTTTGTTGAGCCGGCGTTAGGTCCGTGAGCGAGGAGCCCGCACCCTCGGGTTTGTTCGCCTCCCTGCGCCGCATGCTCGCGACGCTGCTCGAACTCGGATCGACCCGGCTGGAACTGATCTCGGTCGAGCTCCAGGAACAGATCGAATACGCCGCGGGGGTGCTCCTCTGGGGCATCGCCGCGATCTTCTTCGCCTCGTTGACGGTCTTGCTGATCGCCTTCACGATCGTGATCGCGTTTTGGGACGAGCACCGCTTGCTCGCCGCCGGTCTCGTCACGGGGGCATTCGCCTTGATCGCGCTGACCGCGATCGTGGTGGTCCGGCAGCGACTGCGCGCTCGCCCACGGTTCCTGGCGGCGACCGCGGGTGAGCTCAAGCGGGATGCCGCGGCGCTCGCCGCTCCGGAATGAGTTCGCGTGCCGAATTACTGGCCGACAGGCGCCGGGCCCTGCTCGAGCGCAGCGCCCGCTTGCGCGCGGACATCGGCGCGGATGCGGCCGCACTGGAGACGCGCTTCGCCGTGCTCGACCGGCTCGTCGTCGTCAGCCGCTCCGGTTGGGCGAGAACCCTGCTGACCGGGGTGACGGCTTTGTTGATGGTGACGCGGACGCGCCGGCTGATCGGACTGGCCTCGCGATTGCTCGTGCTTTATCCGCTGATACGCCGCGGCATGCGGCTGTTCAATCGGCAGCCTTGATCCGATCGAGCACGCGGCCCTCGATTTCCTCGAGGCCCGGCGGAATCGCCGGATACCAATGGACGGCCTGCAAGGCCTTTTCGTTGGGAAACGCGGCAAGATATTGGGCTTTCAACTTCGGGTCGATGTACGCGTCGGTATTGCGAGCCGCCGAAAAACTGCCGACCGACTTGATGATCTTGCCGGCGATGTCCGGACGGGAGGTAAAGTTGATCCAGGCATAGGCGGCCGCATCGTTGCGCCCGCGCGCCGGCAAGGCGTAGGTGTCCAGCCATCCGAGCGCGCCTGAACGCGGCACGACGAACTGAATGTCCGGGTTCTCGCGATTCAGGATCCAGCCGCCCGTGTCCCACATCATGGCCGCGACGACCTCGCCGGTTCGCATCGCGTTCAAGAGCTGGTCCTTCGAATCGTAGAAAAACTTGAAGTCGGGCTTGCAGGCGATCAGCTTGGCGCCGACCTGGTCCATGAGGGCGGCGTAGGCCTTGGGGTCGGCGTACAGGGCGAACGGATCCTTGCCCATCCCGAATGCGAAGCCCATCAGCGTGGGCCGACGCAGGCGGATCGAGGTCTTGCCCTTGAGTTCCGGCTTGCACAGATCCAGGTAATCGGCCGCCTGGGCCTTCTTCGTGTTGACCACGAGGCCGTCGGTGCCGAACAGATACGGCAGAGCGTATTGCTGGCCGTCGATGGTCGTGTTCTTGCGCACGATGTCGAGCAGGGCCGGTTGGAACTGATCCAGCTTCACCTTGCCGAGGTCCAGCGGCTTGTAGATGCCGAACTCGCGCTGCGGGCCCACGATCCGGTCCTGAGACGGCTGAGCGAGATCGTATCCGGCGCCGCCGGTCGCGCGCAGTTTGGAGATCATCTCCTCGTTGTTCGAGAGCGTGACCTCGACGTCGATGCCGGTCTCCTTCTTGAACTGGGCGACGACCTCGGTGGGGACGTAATCAGCCCAGCTGATGATGCGCAGCTTGTCGGCGCAGGCCTGACCCGCGGCGCACAGCAGCACGCACGCGAGTCCGGCCTGGACGATGCCGCGCAATGCCCGCCTGCTCAGAACGCGTACCCCAGCGAGACGACCAACGCCTGCGGATTGAATTCGACATGGGAGGTGCGGTCCACCCCGCCGGTGATCGACGTCAGGCGCGTGTTGACCTTGGAAGCGGAATACGAGGCATAGGCGTGCCAGCGCGGCGCGATCTGGTAGGCGAGGCCGATCGTTGCGGCCGGCCCGAACGAGGCCGGCAGCTCGATCTTGGTCGGGCCGCCGCTGCCGGCGTCGCCGGCAGCCGTCGAGCGGCGATCATAAAAGTTCGTGTAGTTCACGCCGATTCCGATGAAGGGTCGCAACACCGCGTCTTCCGCGAAGAAATTATATTCCACGAATGCCGTCGGCGCTAACCAGCGCGCCGTGGAGATCTCCTGACCGCTGTACGGCACGGATCCGAGCGTTGCGGGACCCACGCCGTAGGTCTTGGTGAGCGGCGGATAACCGAGCGCGAGTTCGGCCGAGAAATGCGCGGACAACCGCCGCACGTAGCCCACGTAGAGCGTCTCGATGTTGTCGGTATGAAAATTCACACCGGACGGCACGAAGGGTCCGCTCAGATCGTCGGCGCTCGCATGGTAGAACACGGTATACGAGCCCAGCCGAAAATCGTTCGGTGTCGTCTCGTCGGCGATCGCGGCCGCGGGGCCGGCGAGGCTCGCGACGACCAGTGCCAGCAAGGCCGACGGAGTCAGGGATTTCAAGAGTGTCATGGCCGTTCCCTTAGAATTGGCTGAAGAAGGAGCGTGCGGCCACCGTGCAGAACGGCGCCTCGGCTGTATGAGTACCCTGCACGACGGCCGCTTCGGCCGCCGCCAGGCTGAGTCCGCCGCCGGCCGCCGACTGGTAGTAGGCGAGCAGCGCGGCCTGGCTGGCCTGGAAGGCCGTCTGCAGCGGCGCGAACGCCGGCAGCGGTGTACCGGGGGTGCCGTTGATGTCGAGCACGGTCACGAGGCCGGCCGGCAGGTTTTGGGCCTTCCAGAACGCTTCCATCGTGCCGGTGTTGACACTGAAGAACACGGTCGGGTCCGCGTCGCCGCCGCAGAGCAGGGTCGGTGCGTGCGGCGCCCAGGAGGGATTGCGCAGATCGTTCGTATTGAACGCCTGTCGCAGATAGAACGCGGGCGCCAGCGAGGGCGACGGAATCGCGCTCGGGATCGCCGCGATCGTCGGCGGTGAACCGGCCGGCGCGAGCGGGCCGGCGAGGTCGACGAAGGTCGCGGCGTTGATCGCGTAGCTGACGCGGTAGTCGTTGTTGATCAGATACGACGTGCCGAAGCCGAGTTGGAACAGCGGCGTGAACGGGCTCGCCGGATTGCTCGGCACCGCGAGCGCCGCCGTCAATTCCGCCGATTCGGTGGGATCGTTGGGGATCGTCACGGTGGGAGTCGAGCTGTCGAACAGCGCGGTCTCGGGCAGCAGTCCCTCCGCGAAAATCGTGTCGATCGGCGTCGTGCTCGGCAACA
>Ga0116231_10006438_pt1 | contig 22382 bp, 15 predicted proteins | sample S1TSphgellanicum_2_FD_89695 | JGI IMG/M metagenome (GOLD analysis project Ga0116231, IMG submission 89695) | Host-associated microbial communities from peat moss isolated from Minnesota, USA - S1T2_Fd - Sphagnum magellanicum MG | ecosystem: Host-associated > Plants > Peat moss > Unclassified...
TATCAAAATCATATTTTCATTAAGTAATCATAATTACTAAATATCCTATAATCACCTTTGAAGTGCAAAAGAAAAGGAGTAATGAAAAACTAACAAGAAGAAAAATAAGAAAAATAAGCTTTCTAAGTTATAAAACGTTTTGTTTTTTGTTTTTTTTCTTAGGACCCCTCCTACTTTCAAAGCTCATAACTTTCTTATTTCGTATTCATTTTAAACGATTTAAAGTGTTGTAGGAACGCCATCTGAATTCCTACAAATCACATTTGAACTATAATAGCAAAAAAAAACATAAAATGAACTTTCTAGGTGTTTAAGAACCGGCCTTAATAAAAAACAATTTGAGTTTTTTCACCCTCTTTACTTTGGGGGGCCAGAACTTTCTCATTTCTAATCTGTTTTCAATGATTTTTAGTGTGTTAAATGCGCCAAGAAGAGGGCTTCAAGTTTTGTTTGGACACCAAAAGCAACAGAGCCCTCCCCTGGCTATTATACTTTAATACAGTAGTTGCATCTAATGTGCAACTAGGTTGGTCCATGAAGTTTGTAATGGAATGTTTTAACCCATATCCTTTGGCTTCCAAATTCTATTTGGCTCAGTATATAACTAGGAGCAATAGTCATGTTGAAACCAAATACCAAGTGCCATTGGGCATGAGTAAATGAAAAAAGCTTGGCCTTTATGAAATGGTCAAATTTGAAAATAAAATTGGATTATTTTAAACCTATTTTATAACCTAAACCTGGTTATTTTTCAATCTACTTACATACCTAAATAAACCTACTTACTTAATAGGGTTTAATTATTATCTACCTACTTAAGCACCACGTGTCAACATCTTATTAGCCATAAATTAAATGATTTAGATTTCATTAATTAATATTTAAAATTTTAAAAATAGGTGGACCTTGATTACCACGTGTCACCATATAATTGGTGTTAAAATATTGAACGCGTGTCAAATGGTCAATGAACGTTCCATGGTGTGCCACGTGTCATCATCCTAGTGGCAAAAACTTTAATGATTAAGATTAATCCAATGAATTTTTGATTTTGAAAACACAAAAATAAAATAAAATGACACGTGTCCACAAGCTAGTTGTCTAATTTTTAAACATGTGTCATATTTTGATTAGTTGTATGTAGTTGCAAGGAAAGTTACACATAAGGTGCAACTACATTGGATTGGTATGTATATATGAACATGTATACTAACATTGTATATACATGTTGCATACATACTGTCACATGCAACTGCATGTCCCATGCAACTTGTCTTATGCAACTACAGAAATTTGCAGTTGCATGTGTTGCATGTAACTGAATTTTAGTTGCATGTGACAGTTGCAAAACCCAAAATTTCTAGTAGTGTATGTATGTTTGGCGACTAGCTTTAAGTTCATGTCAAATAGTGGTTAATTGCTGTCTATTTGATGAGCAATTATTAGTTGGCATTTTTGGTTAGTAGGTACTAATTGTTAGTTGACTAATGCATGCAATGTTAATTGCCTACTTGTTACTTGTTATGAACTTGGCAATTTTTACCTTGGTAAGTTTTGCACTAGGTGGCTACTTGGGTAAGGTATGTTGAATACTTACTATTTGTTATATTTTAGAAAGGCTTAAGGTGAAAATCCCTTAAGGTGTACCACACAAGACAAAAAGGACCTAGTCCTTATTGCAATCCTTTTTTACCTTATATTTTGATCCCCATAAAAAATAATGAATTAAAAGTTGAAAAAAATCTTAGAAGGATTATATTTTAGACCATTACAATTCTAGATTCCATCATGATCATCCATAAATGTGTCTTTACATGGTAAAAAATGACAAGGTAAAAAAATAGGAAAAGGTGATGCTATGACAAGATTTTGGTACACCTTAAAGAATTTGAACCCTTTACTTGTGATTAGTTCAAGACTACATGGTTACTTGGGTGATTTATGTTGAGTACTTGATGGCTACTTGGTGTTGGTCATCTATTAGATGCTCATGTTGTAAAGTATGAATTTGGGTTACTAAGTACCTCATGGCTGCTTGCTTCTTGTTATAAGGCAGCTATGTCTACTTGTGTTTAGTTCAATATTACATGGTTACTAAGATTATGTTTAATGTGTACTTGTTGGTTACAAAGTATCATGTGCTTACTTGCTACTTGTTTCAAGTGGGCCATGTCTACTTGTGGTTAATTAGTTCAATACTAATAATTGATATTCAAATTATGTTCAATGTATGTTTGTTGGCTATTTGGTGTAGGTTGTCTACTAAATATCCAAAAGGTAAAGAACAATTTTGAGTTACAAATTACCATGCACCTACTTGCTACTTGCTATAGATGGGTTATGTATACTTACATCATTGGGTTACTAAGTGGACGCTAAAATTCTATTTACTATGTACTTGTTAAATAATTATTGGTTAAAGATTTGTAACATCATGCCTATTTACATCTCTAGGATGATGAAAATACTTTGAAAAATACTTCAAGTGACAAGGTGGTTCAAGTCTATAAATTCTACTAGTGCATCACAATATTCATGTTTATATAATAGTTCCATATTTTGACCAACTACATGTATTTTTTAATATAGTGATTTGTTGCTAATTCCATTGGAATATTGCATGAAACAATGCCTTTTGCAGGTGCAAAAGGATCCTTTTTATTGATTGATGAGCTTGATGAGTTTCTTGGGGAATACCATGAGGATAAACAATTGGAGAGCCCCATTGAGCCCCATGAGTCACTTGGGGAGAAGTGCTAGGAGGAACAAATGGAGAGTAACATTTCAAGAGGACTATTTGGGGAAAAATGCAGCAAGGAAAAAATTGAAAGGAGCACTAAGCCTAGTGAGTTGTTTGGGGAGAAACACTTGGAGAAGTAGCCAAAGAATGACATTTTAGAGGTGCAACTACTTTGGGAGGAATGCTTCACAAAAAAGGAAAGCAACATGTTACTTGGACTTATCCCCCTTTCATAAAACATAACACTTTCCTCCACTGGTGACTTACTTGCTATAAAGCCTATGAAGGACAAAGAGAACATCCAACTAAGCATAATAGGGGGTTTGGGTTTGATCATACCTTCTCTACCATTTACCCAAACTAGTACTGAAATCATTCATAGTAAAACTGACATTAGATTACTTGCTAATGAGATTCCTAGCCTAAATGAAACTAGGCCATTACCTGAATGGAAGCAAGGCAATCAGATTCCCACAAAGGTAATCCCCACTCATTGTTTTTACAAAATTTTTATGTCCACAACTCCTATGTAACAAAGTTCAAGAAAAAACCCCAAAGTTGGCAAAAAAATATGTATTTAATGTACTAAACAAGGTGAACAACAAGATGTTGATCTCAAAAAAGAAGAAAGATGATTCTTGTTTGGATGATAATTGTCGTAACCCTAGCCTTGGGCTTGTGACCAAGGCAAAGGCTTGCAAAGGTGCGGGCCAAGAGTGAGCCCATGAGTCACATTTCATGCTCTTGGGAGTGCAGAGAGTGTGAAGGACTGAACTTCCACACTCCCAAGTGAGCTCCCACTTTGGGAGTTGGAATCTCAATGAACTCCCGAATCTTCAAAAGGTGATTGCAAGGGTCAAAACTCATTGGATTGAAGAGTTCCTTATATCAATGGAAAGATTTTGTAACATAAATGTCTAAAATGGGCTTTCATTACCCATTTGAATACCTAAAACACAAGTTATGGCCAAAAGAAAGGTTGGGAATCAAATGGCCAATTTGACTCCCGACCACTAAAAGTTAGGAATCGCCATTATTCCCTTTTGTGCAGGTGGCGTGCCACATACCATTGGAAAGCTCTTGACGAGAACTACAACTTTGTTTCAAATTTCATCTCAATTAAAGGTCTGCACACAAAGTTATGGGTCTCCAAAGTTGCGAGAGTCCCAATTTTGGGAATTTCAGGACTCCAACTTGGGAGTCCTGGGACAAAAATGACATTTGGGTGTTGGTCTTGTGGCCAGGCACATAATATACTATAAGGGGGAAGGTGGTGGTTTCCCCCAAATTCAAATTGTGGTGAGTCTTGTGAGTCCGTGTTTGCCCATGGTTCATCCGTGCACCAAAAGTGCTTTAGCTATGCACTAACTAACTTGTTGTTTGGTTTGTGTAGGTCCGTGTGAGTAATTGAGTTGCTTGTCAATCTTTCTAGTCCCCATCCCGGAGCTCCAGCACACCCCTCCACCCCCAAAGTGCTGCGAGCCAACAAACGCACCCCAACTCTTTCTCCTTTTGTTGTTTTCACCTTTGGACTTACAGTGAGTCCATCAAGGAGCTTGAGGGTGCGTCAATAATGCCCTACTAGCTGATTATGCATAGAAGAAAGGAGGGTATGTTGGCACACGAGCTACTACCTAGTCCACACAAATGGTCACTCAATCCACAAAATAAATCATTTTTGGAATTGCACAAGGTTAATGGATGTAATTAGGGTTTGATTGGCTCAATGAATACTAAAAGATAATTAAGATGTGCTCCTCCATATGCATTCCTAGATAGCTATATCAAGAGTGTTTTGTTTTGTAAAGGCTATGGCTTGCGGACTCACTTCAATGTGTCATTGTTGTTGTAGGATGGAACTATGTTGTCCTAAAGGCTAGAAACCCTGAGTAATTAAGTTACACTTATGAATGTTTGGTATGAGTGCACTATAATACTTTTGAATACACTTGTTCAAGTACTTTGAATTTCTAATTTTTGATAGTATGGAAGTTATTTATTTTCAAGTTTTGATGTCTATTATCCAAGCTTTGTAATTATGTAATGACAATATATTTGGATAATCAACATTTTACAATGTTTGAGTGTTCAATGCATGTGTTAATGAAATGGAAAGTTTTGGGTTACTATGCAATCTTCATATAGAGGTGTGTCTACATTGTTAATTAAAACCTCAATGATGTATGTTTATTTAGATTTTCAAAGTGTCTTTTACATCATGCATTGTCAATTCACATATTGAACAATTTGGTTTTCCCCATTGATTAAAGTACTTGATGAATTGTTGGATATATACAAATATATGTTACATGATTATTAACATTTGTACAAGGAATTTGGAATTTGGCTTGTTTCAAATGGTCCGCATTGAATAATTTATGCAATGTCAATACATTGGAAATGGTGGTAATACCTTGTATCCAAACTTACCTAGTTCATTTCTTGAATAAGTTGGGGTTCAATTCTATATTTTCATCCTCCATAAGTTCAAATTTTTTTTTAATAAAGTATAGAAGGAGCTGAATGTTTGCTAGAAAAGGTCTGCTATTATTTGTGATGTTGTTTGTGTAAGTATGCAGGATAATCTAAAAGAAAGGAAACAAATTACTTGTCGATGGTGAGATTAAAGGTACCATTTAGATAGATGGAAGCATCAATTGTAAGTGAGGTGTATTTTTAAAACACACATATAATTTAGTTTATTATAAGGATAATTTGCATCACGATCTTAATGTTTGTGTAGTGTATGATTATCAAATGTGTTCTTGACGCACTCCCAACTCCTTAAAGGGCTTAAATGTGAGCCCAATTAGAAAGTAGCGGAATAAGGAGGAGTCGGAGCACGCTCCCTAGCTCACAACACTTTGAGGGGTAGAGGGGCGTGTTGGAGCTCCGGGATGGGACTAGGAAGAGTTGACAAGCTTCATTGACTCACACGGGCCTGCACACAACCCACACAAAGTGGTTAGTGCAAAGTTGGAGCACCCTTGGTGCTAGGATGAGCCACGGGCAACACAGACACACAAGACTCACCACGGCCCGGACTTGGGGGAAGCCACCACCTTCTCCCTTATAGTATACTTTGTAGCTCTCCACGGAGGCTACATCCAAATGGCTATTTTTCCCGGGACTCCCGAAATCGCGCCAAATGGGACTCCCGCGACTTTGGAGCCCCATGACTTTGCGAGCAGACCTCGGATCGCGATGTGGTCTAAAGTAAAGTTGTAGCTCTCATCAAGAGCTTTCCAACGATATATGGCACGCCCCTTGCAGCTAAGTAAATTGAGTCGATTCCCGACTTTTTGTGGTCGGGAGTCAAACTGGCAATTCGACTCCCGGCCCTTCTTTTGGCCATAACTTGTGTTTCAGATATTCAAATGAGCCATGTGAGCCCATTTTAAACATCTACGCTCTAAGAGCTTTCCAATGATATAAAGAACGCCACAAGCCATTGCGTTTTGACCCCTGCAATCACTCTCTGAAATTTCGGGAGTCCACCGGGACTCCATCTCCCAAAGTGGGAGTTGCCTTGGGAGTGTGAGTGTTCACTCCCTCACACTCCCTCACACTTTCTTACACTCCCAGGAGTATGTGACGTGACTCTCGGGCTTCCTCTTGCCTTAACTCCCGGGCTTCCTCTTGGCCCGCACTCTTGCAATGCCTTTGCCTTGACTCCAGGGCTTCCTTCTTCTTGGCCCGCAACCTTGTAACCCCCCTTAGCCTTGGTCGCGAACCCAAAGCTAGGGTTGCGACAGTTCTACAAATAAGACAATTGCATGTGTCAATTGCGTTTTTTAATCGCATGTGTCAATTATGTGTCTCAATTGTAGGCTTGTTACATGGCTCAATTTGCAATGCAAAAATGTAATTGTGCAATAGTGTTTAATAAAAGAAAGATTTCATCCTTCAAAATGGCATTAGGCAAAACATTTGCATATGGAATGTTCAATGAATAGTATAGACCTATGCCTATGTTTTCATTCTTATGCTATAATGTGAAGGTACTCTTGATATTTCATACTTTATGTAACCATCTCTTTCAGTTTACAATTGTAATAGTTTTTTCTTTCCTTTTGTTGTTGATTAGAAGCATAAAGGATGTTGAACTTTATTTTGTTAAAAGAAGAAAAAAAACATGAAGCTGCTTTGTTAATTATATGGAATGGAATAACACTTATTATGTTTGTGTGCCTCAATAATGAATGTGAAAATTGACAATGCAACATGGCATCACTGTGGAGTTAAATTCAATCTCTTGTATGTGATTTCTTTGAACCCATTAAGTTGGGTGTAAAGTGATTGTCATCTATCCTTTTCAATTTTTCAATTTCACATACGTTTCATTTTGTTTAAAGTGTTGAGTTTCATATTATGCTTTGGTTATTGGTGAGCAAAACAAAATAACAATGGGTATGAAATGGACTATTTCACTAAATCACAATGTCCATATCTACACAATTTCAACAACCATTAAATCACAATGTCAATATTCCAGTATTGAAATTTGAACAAAGTCTATTCACCCATTAAAAATAAAAGGCCTTATAATTGTACAAATGCCACATTTGAATCTTCTATGCAATGAATAATAATAACCAAAAAAGGAGTGGATCACACTCTATAATCCTAGTGCATATAGATATACAATGAACTTGATTTAGTACATCAGAATCCAGTAGAAATGAACCTACTTGTTTTGATAAGGCACTTTGATAAAATTATCAAGTCATCTATTCAACTACTCTAATATAGGTCTAGTACCAACATTGGGTGCAAATTCTTTAAGGTGTACCAAGATCTTGTCACAACATCATCCTTTTCTATTTTTTTTACCTAATCCTTTTTTACCATGTAAAGACACATTCATGATGGAATCTAGAATTTTAATAGTCTAAAATATAGTCCTTCTAAAACTTTTGACAACTTTTGATTCATTATTTTCTATGGGGATCAAAATATAGAGTAAAAAAAAATTGCAATAAGGATTAGGCCCTTTTTGTCATGTGCGGTACACCTTAAAAAAATTTCACTTCACTAGCAATAAATTGGGAGGCTACATGTTATATTTTGCCTTGTGCCATAACATAAGTTCCCATATGCTTTGCCCAACCTTCTTTTGCAATGGTAGTCAATGCAAATCCAACCTATTGCACATTTTGTTATTAGATTTTCACAAAACAAACACATACATACTTAGATTAGCATACCACATATCACTGGATAACATCAGAATGAAACCAATTATCCACATTCTCGCCAAATTTGCTTCTTGAAGTCCTGAACTTCAACCCAAAATGAAATTGTAGTGTTAACTTCATGCCTATATTTTAGAACCACATATTATAGTCTAATTGAAAATGTTGGACAATCCAACACCAAATTTCACAATGACTTCATACTAAAAAATCATCTTCAAAGAATAAACCAGCTAATTATTGATTGCCCAGAATTTACAATACTATGACTTAATGACCACAGATGAATAATTTTTGGCAATTGCCATTATGCATACAACGTCCAACAACTTCAACTGCACAACACTTACTGCACTACTTGACACCAAATCACACCACCTAAACAAAACTGACATCAAATAGCATAATGCTCCTTGATTTCAATTCAAAATTCTGTCTATTCATGATGAACAGCTGTTCCATTCTATCATTCAACTCAAGTCTATTATATTCTATTGTTAAGTCAAAATTGAACTACATCAGTATAATCAATTTATTTATCAAAATAATCTATATATATATTGTATGTTTTGTCAGGATATATGTATGTGATACATATATATATGAATTAGTACAATTGTCATCTATCAATACATTCTGTACCAAGAAACCTATTTTAGTACACTAGAAGTTTCAAAGATTGTCATGAAATGCAGTAAATGAGATTGTCTGAAATTCTTGTTATTTCCCCTATGTTTCCCTCTTCCTAGAGTTGGAAGGGGAATTCTATCAGGTAAAGTTGGTTTTTACTATTGCAAATTATCAGACACGGAAAACAGTGGAGTTTTCCAGTTTTTGGTGACAAGGGACCTCCCCATAGGCCCCTTGTGATAGATAATGCTGTTGGTTAACACTTAAAAGATGATTAAATTCTAGCAAATTTTACCTTCCTTCTTCAAGATTCACTTTGTGCTTTGTATAGAGAATACTCAAGTTTATATGACCATTGTCATGATTGTTGTGTTGACTTTGTTTGTGTTGGAACTGTCAGAATGGATAAAGGTCTTCAAAGTGTCTCTCTGGAATATCAGTAGCACACTTACCTGGATTTTCAATTGAGCCAAATGCTGTCATGCCCACAATCTCAAATTTGTTTTTCAATTAGTTGTAGTGTGCCTTCTGAGGAGTTGGAGGTAGAGTGCACACCTAACCCAACACCAAAGTAGATTGCCTGCAAGGTGTGAGAGCTTTCAAATAGAACATGTTTGTTCTTTAAAGAGAATTTATAGTTAGTTCTTCCAATCCTCAAAGCTTTTTTATTTATGGCAGCTAGAGAGCCATTCCAACACTAATTGGCACTTATAATTTTAAGTCATTGGGGTAGATACTGAATTCAAAAATAGGTGGTCACTCTAACATAGAGTGAAAAACACTTCTTGTTCATAAGGCATGATGTTATGATGACAAAGTTTTGGTGAAGTACCATTTGAATTATCCTAAAAAAGGTTCATGGTTTTGATTTCAATTTTCATAGTTCTTTAGTGTTTATTTCTCCCAGGTTGTCTAAAAGCCATTCCTCTGGCTGGAATGTGCATGTGTTTGCAACATGGTAATACATTTGTGCATTAATTATTTTCATTCTATCATTTCATGTTCTTTTCCCTCCTATTTTATTTTATCATTTCCTTCATCTTTCCATAAATTCAGCTTTTCACTCATCTTTTCCTGCATCTTAACTAGAATTTTTGAGATGGTAAAGAGTTCACTTTTCCCCTTGAGACCATGTGGGACTTCCTCACAGGTCCCTTGTGAGGCGAGAACATCTATGTAATGTTGCATAATATAAAGTCCTGGCTACAGATTTAATTAGTCATCTCCACGATTGAATCGTATATCCAAAGAAGTTCCATGCGTCTACCACAGGTTGGGAACATATAGGAGGTGAAATTTGAAATTTCATATCGTACTCATATACTTAGACGGTTGTGACACATATTGAAAGGTTTACAAACATCAGCGAAGATGAAGCCGGGAGCTAACAAGTTTAAAGATCATGCAGGCACCTTACAATAGGTGCCGATGATCCTCCTCTGGACTTCTATCATTTCACAAATATAAATTACTAGCTGACTCTTCCAAGCACATACCTGTTATTGGGGCCTGGATTGAACTACGGACTACTGAGTGTACGTCTATATGACATGTTGGTAGAGGATGGAATATACTGTCCTGGAAACTCTTCCCAAGTCTTGAGTTTGACAACGAGGTCTCTGGAGCATCCTGTCGAAGTTATATCATGTCAAGGCGCTTTAGTATCAATTATTTATATCCCTTACTTCCCTCCGCAAGGCTCGCCAAGACCCCAACTAGTGGAGCATTGATGTACGTGGTGGGCTCCATCTGTGCGTAGTTCGATCTCACGTCATTGAGATTGTCAGATTGGTCAGGACCACCGATAACTGCTCCAGCCGCCTGATTGGGATTTGGTTTTGCAGTCTGGAACCAAGAGAAGCCTTGTTGGCAGTAAATCATTCCTGGGTAAACTCTTTTAGAAGGCAACGAAGCTGCACGATGGTGCACTTGCTGCGGATATTTCGAACCGAATCCGACCATGTAAGACATACCCAAACGGTTTCCTCCAAGGATGTAGTCGACCTGATATCGTGATCATGAAAACCACACAATTATCATGAATGAACTGCCAAACAGTGAAGTCGCTACCCTTCTTTTCTGAATGCTAGAAGGAAACCATCTTATGAGTAAATTCTCTATCAAACTGTGATACAAAAACTACATTTTGCTGCATGGAAATGGCGAACATATACTACAAACAAGATTCAAAGGTTAAAGGTCTCTAGTTTGAACTGAAGCTAAGGATTTTCTGTCTGCATCGGTTATCAAGTTTATAAGAGGCCGGACGTCCCAATGTACAATTTGTGAATCATGCCAGTCGCATCAACTCCAATATACCTGGCCTTTGGCAAATGAGGCGAGTTGGAGGGGAGTTACAATGGCTCCTCCGCAGGACATAGTAGACCTTGAGTTTGACAGGTAATTTCCGTAGACAGTGGCAAGAAAAGCCGCAGTAGTCACATACTGCAAATTACTCTGCCCAGAACGGAAGAGAAGCCCTCCTGCAGCACATTTTCCAGATAATCTCAGGTATATCCATCTGAGTTTTGAACTTCTTTCAAGCAGAAGTATGCGGAACTCCGACAAAGATCGACTTGGTATGTTCTAAACAGAATTGCAGACGGCAGCTATTACTTGGGAATTATAATGAGTTTAAATCATTAAGAGATCCACAAGATTCAATATAGTATTGCACAGGTTGATACCGGAAGTGCTGAGATGAGAATTTCTTGACACCGATATAAGCGTGTGCAGCATACCTATCAAACTACGTGGCAGCTGTTAATCATACGAACAGCAGTCTCAGCACTTAGGATGCCTGAGTACCTGGTGTAAAAGCCGTTTGTGTTATAGGGCTGACGCTTCTTGGTAAAATGCTGCAGATGAAATTGTCGGCACGAGCTTTGTAGCCGTGGAGACCTCCGTCATTTTCGCCCAGCACGAACTGCGCAGAAAATTGTCAATTGGTTGATGATAGAGCAAGCTACATATTAGTGCACAGAAAATGTCGACCGATACTATTCTTTTGACTGAACAGAACTTATATACAAGTGACCTTGAACAGACAGGAGTCCTCAGTATGGAAAACCATGACGGGAATATAATCAATCGATCAGACGCAATCGATTTAGGTCTCAAGTATATTCAAAGCTTTATCATTTCTGCCATTAACGTGAACTGTAGCAAATAGAAAGAATTTCTCACGGCAGAAAGGAGAACTTGAGCTCCAGCATATTTGTTATCCCAGTCAAAACTGTTCACAGATTCAGTTGTCCCACCCAGGGTAGCACCATTCGATATAAGGTATTGGAGGTATGTTACATCACGAGTTGCCTTGTATAGCCAGGCAGCACCCCACACCAGTTCATCCTGGAGGAAAGATCAAATGTTAAGCTTGGAGCTTGTCGGTTGGAGAATGTCAGGGGACAACGATGCAACAGGTTAGACCTGCTTCTGGAATCACTAATTATCTGTTTTCTTCAAGCAGAACTTCAATTTATCAAGTACTAACACCATCTAGTTAAGGTTACATGAAAGAATAAGACCAAATGGGGATAGAAGATATGATACTCACGTTGTAACCAGAGTAGGAGCAGTAGAAAGGGCAGACTACTCCACCAAAACTATCACTATATTTGCCTCTATAATTATTTGCGAAGTTGAACACCTGGAAAACATAGAGGACGGTCCGAACGTGAGGATCATGGCGAGAAAGATCAGGAAGACTGGGCATCATATGCTCTAGCTGGATTTGACACGGACGCCTCTACGGCAGTGGAACCCCAGCATTAATTGTTCCTATCACGTCCTTGGGGTTGCGCAGCGTGTCCGCAAGGGGTACTGTGTGCCCGTAAATTGTAATAATATAAACTTATTATCAGATACTACAGCTCCAAAATAAAAACAAATAGAGAAATCAACAAGATTTTCCCTCGACCAGCAGATGACTACATAGTTCCAGGATTCCACACGTGAGCAAGAGAAAAGAAGAGAAAAGTGTTATTATTGCATTTGTCGTGAACATGCACACCTGAATTGCACTTGTTAGAAGCCTTGCTGAATATATGCTGTCAAGGTCTCGGAAGGCGAGGGATGCTGCTGCAAGAGCCGCAGCAGTTTCGGCGGCCACATCCGATCCAGGCCGGTTTGTATTCACTTGAAATGCTGGTCGTGGGGTATCCATGTCCTCAGGTCGCTCCCAACACGCGTGGTCGCTGTTAGGGTCCCCGACCTGAAATCACCATATCTGAGCTCTAGTGAGACATTTAATAACAATGCAGATTTGGGTTTAGTGGAAGTCACGCAATCCTTGTAATTCTTAGTATCCTTCGAACTACAAATCAAAAGACTCCCGGCCATAGGAAGCGCCGTTAGAGTATATAGCACAAAAGCATTTGAGGAGAACCCAAGCTAACGACAGTTAAGGTAGTGTTGGCATCAGTTGGCTTGAGAGCTATTACACGTGTAGGGTAATTCGCCAGAGTGGGGGCATTCCCAAAGTAAAAGGCCTACTCGACTAGGCGGTAGCCGAGTCCAGCCCCTCATTTTGGGAATGTCCCTCAGCTGTGGGTTTTACCCATAGTAAAGCACTATAGACGAAGGTTATAGTGAACCTAAACATAAGTAGATCACTGGAGATAGTAGGGGAGGCTTCGTAAGCCTACTCCTTAAAAGAGGGACTGATCTTAAGTAGCCGCAATTAGATCCCTCCCAATCTTAAGGAGTACGCCTAATATCTGTAGTCTTAGCAGGTAATTTCTCCGAGCACGCTTTACGAGAAGTATCACAGACTGTTGTACAAATATGGATCACTTGCTCACCTGCATCCATAATTCATTCGGAGCGGTGTGGGCCTTGAGTAAGTAATCAGTGCCCCAACGAATCGCATTCAACGCATGCCCCAGTTGACCGGCTTGCTTCAACTCCTCACGAAAGTCGACAGCGCTCCATGAGAGCAGGGTCATGGAAAATGCCATTGGAAAACCGAACTTCATGTTGTCTCCAGCATCGTAGTATCCTCCGCTCAACCGAGCCTGCCATTAAATTAAATTTCGAGGATCAAAACTGCAGATGCCATTCATTCTAGGATCAAAAATATTACAGCACGCATACAATTCGGACCTGGTTCCATATTCTTGGAGCTGCAGAAAATTGCACATTGAAGTTAAAGAGATTGATCAAAATTAGCTGTAAGCCAAGGTCCATCATCTTAAATTGTTGTGGAAAAATCTAGTGTGCAATGAGTATTATGTACATTGCTCTGGGTACCATCGTAAATGGCTGAGTTCCCCCTCCAACGGACACGTTGCCAGTTAGGCAACACCCCTGAACGTTGCACATCGTAAAAGAGGATGGATAAACGGAGGGCCGTGGCATAGTCCGCAGCCGTGAAAGCCGCCACCATTCTCAAGGAGCCCGTACACACTAGCGCTGCTATGAGGACTAGCAGACGAGTTAACCTCGAGCACATTGAACTTGAGTAAGTCATGAATGCAAACTGCTCTGATCTCAGCTCTTCTTGAAACTGTTACGCCAATTATTATACAACTAGAAAAAACCAACAGAAAACGACCGAACCCTTCCAAGCAAGCTTCAAACAAGGATTGATGCACTCAACTTGCTTAGATCAATATCAGATCCATCTGCTGTTCTAGTGTCGCGACTTCGAGCTCTGAATCTGATGGAGAAGATTTCGATGGAAGAGTATTGTTTGATTATGAAAGTTAGCAATTAATCTTCGGGGTGTATATAGTGATCGTGCATAGTGACTCTAGCTAGGATTCCGATTCGGCGAGGTCTAACAGGGGTCGCGGCACAAGTTTAGCTACGTCCAGCTAAAAATGCCCAGGAGGAGGCGACTAGCGCGCCGTGTCGTTCCGGCGAGGTACGTCGTCGCTGACTTTCAGATTTAACGGTAAATACGGCCATCTAGCGGCCGCATTCTTGCAAATTGCACATGGTAGAAATCCGGTCGCAAATAACAAGGTGCCGCCCGACCCGAAACAAAGTAACCGAGCGATGTATTCATTTGGCAATTTGTATTTTCTACTCTTAGTCTTGCTTTCGGAAAACACCTTACAAGAAGAAAAAGGAACTTTATACTTGATCTGCAATCTTATAAAGGGAAAGTAAAAGCTATATATCGATCACAGGAAAGAAATTCGTTATTCCTTGGCCTATTAGACGCCGCTTTGGTAGGCCCCTTCAAGTTTCAAATCTCCAACGTCAACTCCAATTGTAGAGGAGCCCGGGCCTGCGATTAAACCACCTTCAGCACGACTCTTTGTTTGCTTTCCCCTACCTCAAGAGGATTGCCAGGCGTTGATTTGGCGACCTCTAAAGTTAGTACGACAGTTTCCTTACTGGCCCAATGCAGAAAAGGGTTCATTTGGAATGAAATGACTTTATAGTTCCAGAAATGAATTAAAAACCAAACGAAATCGTTTTTAACTTTGTCTTTATATAGACAAGGGTAAACAGTATTTAGTCTAGAATATACACACAAATATATAGGGCCTATGTAATAGGCTTGTGCCTACAGGTGAAAAAAACCTGATGTAGGTTTTTCAGAATGTGAGCCTTGAATTGTTTTGAGGACTTAATTTCAGTGAAGTGGCACTTAAATGTTGTATTAGCCTCATAGGCTCATAGCCTCAAAATACATCATCACAGAATTCCTCTGCAAATATTTGTAGCCACATATTTTGCTAACTCAGCTAGTGCCAATCAAGGATTTCTTTTCAATTTTGCAGTTTCGAAAATTTGGTGAAATTTTCAAAAGAATTATCAGTTTTTTTCGAATTTACACTGTATTTGAGAAATTCCATTTTTTCTTGTCGACACAGTGCAAAATTTAATAAAAAAAAGCATTGGTGCCAATATTTTGTTTTAGACTAAGCAGGTCTCACCCCATCTTGGGTCAGTTGTAGTCACTCAGTTTCATGCCTTTTGTCTTCTTTTCTAAGATCATGATCAACTGTGTATTGCACATTATGTTCTAGATGAACCATATTAAAGTCCATGCCAATTTGAGGCAGTAAAATGGCTTTAGGCCAATATTTGTGCAAGTATTCATACGGGCTGTTGTGCCTGTATAGTTTAACAATCTCTCTTGATTAGCCTGATAGAACAATTTGTCCGAGTGGTTTGCTAGTAGTAATCTCTCACTTTTACAATGCCACTTTTCATGTTTATAAGTAGGACTTGAAAAACAATAAGTAAAAAATCTTGGATGTGAGAAATATTGTCAAAAATCTAAATACTAGGTATGGCTGGAGTTGCTGTAACTCTGTTTTTTTGGCAACACCTTCACATAAAGGAAAGGACTAAGTGATCAATTGGCTGCTTTTCATTCAATTTCAATTTTGTCCACAACATCATCATGCCTCGTACATAGAAATACACATAGCAGAGTTTCAGTCAGTTTACATAGGTGGATTTTTTTTGCACTAGGCCACAAAGCAATCAATAAAATAACCAGCATGAGTAACTTTGTACTGGATTTTCTTTTGACACCGCGGTGCAAAATTTCGCCAAATCAAATACTGGTTGGGAGAAATACTAAGTCAACCTCCTATTTGAATCGTAGGAGAAAAATCGATAGCACTTTACATGCCTACTTCCTGTTAGGCTTAGTGGAAATATTCAACGCAGGAAATATTAAGTTTAGACTCTGAGGAAGCGAGCTAGTCTTTTAGGATGGGATGTTTACCACAGTGAGAAGCAACTTGCAGGATTTTTCAATATGGCACCAGTGTGAGTGCTTGTTCACCCAAGGCCTTCCTACTACAGAAATAACTTTCATTTCCTTTTACTAATCTTTGTCCTGTCGACCAGGGACCTCCATCAATTTCGTAGCACCCCAAATATGGGGCATATGGGTTACAGTCAATCTGGCCCCACATTTGAGAAATGTTCTTCACATGTGGGTTTTGGCTGGAGTGAACTAGCAGCCACCAATGCACCGGTTCAGGATGAGCCCGTTCAAGCCATTTCAAGATGAACGAAAACACATCTTCTTTTCCTACCCAGGGATTTTTCAGCCCCCTTCTCTGCCCCAAAATTTTCTCTTCCTACCTACTTCCCCCCCCCCCTCCTACCTCCCTCACCTCATTTCCCGCTCACTCCATCTCCAAAGCTTGGGAGAGTTCCCGAGCTTGAGTAGCACAAAGCTTCGAAGAGACATAAACACAAGGCTTGAGGAAGGTGGAAAGCTCAACGTTGAAGGAATGTGGAGAGGAGAAAGTAAGAGGAGCGCTTCATCCCAAATGTAGAAGTTAGAGAAGAAAGGTAAACTCTCTTCCTTGTTTGCATTTTTTTTTTTTCATGATTTTTTTTTCTTCATGTTTTTCTTTCTTTTCTTTTGTTTGAGAAGAAGATGCTATGAGAAAGTGTTTGAAACGAAAGGGCAGAAGTAAGAAAGCAAAAGCAGGAAAGCAGAAGCAGGAGCCAAAAATGAGAGGGCAAATCAAAAGCTTGAAGTTAAGCTCCCTCCCTTCTTTGCATTTTTTTTCTTTTCTATGATTTTTTTTTTCTTTGTGTTTTTTTCTTCTTCTATTTGAGAAGAAGAAGATGCCAGGAAAAAATGCTTGAAACAAAAGGGCAAAGTAGGAAGGCAAAAGCAAGAGCCAAAATTGAAAGGGCAGAACAAGAGCTTGAAGGTAAGCTCCCTCCCTTCTCTGCATTTTTTTTCTTCTCTATGGTTTTCTTTTTTTTTGTGTTTTTTTTCTTTTCTTCTGCTTGAGAAGAAGAAGATGCCAAAGAAAGCATTTGAAACGGAAGTGCGAAAGCAAAAGGGCAGAAGCTAGAACCAAAAGTGAAAGGGCAAAGTGGGAACTTGAAGGTAAAGCTCCCTCCCTTCTTTGCATTTTTTTTTTTTCCTATGGTTTTTTTTCCCTTTGTGTTTTTTTTTTTTTCTTCCACTTGAGAAGAAGAAGATGCCAAGAGAAAACACTTGAAACAAAAGTGCAAAAGTGAGAAAATGTTTGAAATGGAAGTGCAAAAGCGGGAGGGCAGAGGTGGGAGCCAAAAATGAAAAGACAGAACAAGAGCTTGAAGGTAAGCTCCCTCCCTTCTCTTGGTTTTTTTTTGTTGTTTTCTTGCGTGTTTTATTTTCTCTGTGTTTGAGAAGAAAAAAATGAAGGCAATGTGCCGTCATCTTCTTCTATGGTGGTGTTCCAGTGAAGAAGGCAATGGCAACTTATTGCCATTGCTTCCTTCTTTGGTGGTGTTAAGGTTTAATTTGGTGGTTTTTGGGTGTTTATAAGGTTTAGGGCGCAACAAAGGAAGAGTTTATTGCAAATGCAGTTCAAGTTGAGATGCAACATTACCATTTGTACATTACTTGTCATGCAACAAGAGCTGCAAATGCAACAGTTTTTTATTGAACTAAACACAAGATTGCAGATAATGGTATGGTTTAAGGTTTCCACTTTATATAGTCAACTAGGTTTTTTTAGCCCTTTCATTTTTTGGACTACCCAATTTTTGAACTTTGATCCTTTAATATATTATAAAGAACCTTTTTTTTCATTGTGTTCATTAACATTTTTTTATCCATCCATATTTGTACATATTTTATCAATATAATATTTTCCTTTAATCACACTTGTTTGATGGGTATATGGTTAATTATATGTTTTCTTTTTCATAATCTTTTAGTACTTTAAATGTAAAAATCAAAACTTAAATAAGCCCATATGAATATGTAACGTTAATTTGTCTAAAGTTTACAAATATCAAAATGAACATTGTGCAATACCTACATCCTTTTTATTATAATTTCCATAAGGCCATTTCAAATATGCAATACCCACATATAGGTCTCGTAAATAGTTTTTTTTTTTTTTACATCCATTGCAATACTCGCATATAATTCTTATAAATAGTTACTGGTTTTCTTTACATCCATTGTAATACTCGCATATAGGTCTACTAATTGATTTTTTTAACATCCATTATAATACCCATATATAGGTCCATAAATAATTACTGATTTTTAACATCTTTTGCCATATTTGCATATAATTTTCCATTATAATATTTATGGGATTCATATCACAGAATAATTTAGTCTAAATATCAAAAAATAATGTCATAATTAAGGAATTACTAAATATATATTTTAAATAATGTAAATGATTGATTATCATATTTAAAAAATCATTTATTTCTTAATATTAATTATTTATTTATTTGGTTGAACTTTAATTATTCAAATAATTAAAATTTAGATATAAAAATCAAATCAATAATTTGATATTTAATTTATTATCTGAATTAGATTTTTTATGTTGATAAGTTATTCAAATCATTATTTTAAATAATTATTCATGATAATTAATTGTCATAAAATTAATTTAGGTATGTAAAAAGACATATTTTTGGGTACTAAAACCACTTATTTTGAAATGACCTTGCATGTGGGTATTGCATTTATGGTTGATTATTTACCTAAGGTTGTCTAAATCACCTATGAATTATTTCAAAATGAACTTGCATGCAGGTATTGCATATAAGCTTTGGTTTTCATTGAAAGGCCACCCAAACTACATATTGGTTATTTCGAAATGACCCTACATGTGGGTATTGCTTTTAAGGTTGGGTCTACACTTCAAGTTACTTAAATCATTTAAAGGTTATATTGAAATGAATTTGAATATGGGTATTGCATTTAGGGAAACATAAAAAAAAGGTAAATCTATTACCATTTGGTAATATTTCTAAGTTAAATTTTTTCACTTTCTTTAAAAAAATATTAAATGACATTGCATTGTTTTACATATGTTTAAGCCTTAAAAATTTTGCCCAAAATGCACCCTAAATTTATTTTAATTATTATAAACTTGTAAAAAAATTGTTAATTAATTTATATGTTCTAAACTCTAAACCTAAACCATAATTCTAACATTAAATAGTAAATTTTACATTAAACCCTAACCCCTTATATCATCAATGTGACCAATTTTACATTATGTTCATTTTTATATATGTTAAATCATACTATAAATTGAATAAATAATTTTGAAAACATGAATTTCATGATGTATTGGTGAGGAATCAAATATTTAAAAAATATTTTTATGTTTCATGGTTAATGAATTATCACAATATGATATGGGTATTGCATTTAAACAGAAGTGGGTTAGGAAATATTGAACTTTAACAACTATGGAATATATGGAAACAAAGGAGATTCATAATTATGTTATTGATCTAAACAAGTGATAAAATCAAAAACCAATACAAGGAACAAAGTCTAGAGTATAAACCTTAAGCCTTGATATATATGAACCAAATTCCTAAACATTAAATCATAAGGCATAACCCTAAAAATCCAAATGATATTTTTCCATAAATTTTATTACAACCCTAACTATACAAACTTTAACAAAAAAAATTCCTAGTGATATATGCCTTAAACCCAAAAAACTATACAAAATATACAAATTATATAATGCAAAACAAAAAATTAAAAAAAACGTTAAAACAAAAAATTGAACAAAATTTTAAAGCTTTTAAACTATGAAGATTTATTAATTGAAAAAAAAACTTAATCTTAAAAAAAAATCAAATAAATTTTGTAAAGAACCAAAAGAAAATATATATCTCTTACTTTTGTGTGATTTCTCCAAATTAATTTTTCCCACTCTCTTTGAAAAAGATATAGAATGAAAATGTATTATTTCACATATGTCTACACCTTAAAATTTAACTTAGTTTAAATTAATTACTATAGATTTGTGAAAAACTTGTTAACTAATTTATGTGTTCCAATTTTAAACCTAAACCATAATCCGATAATACATACTTATAATAATTACATAAAAAGATGTATTATAATGTCCATTCCATAAATAAATTAAGTAAACAAAATGTAGTAAAATATGAATTAATTAAACCAAAATGGCTGCAATTATTACATTGTTTTCATTATAAATTATTTGTAATACCTACATATGGGTACCAATGTTCATCATCCATGAACTAAGGCGAACTTTAATAAATTCATAGGTAGGATTGGGGGGTTAGGGGGTGGGAAAAGTGAGTAGGTAATTAATTAGGTATTTGGCTATGTAAAAAACATAGGTAGGTAGGTGAACATAGTGGTAAGTAGGAGGGTGGGTGCATAAATAGGTAAGTAGGTATATAAGTAGGTAGTTGGATTAGTAGGCAAGTTAATAAGTAGAAAGGAAATTCAAGGAACAAGGTAGATAGGTTACTAGAGTAGGTAAGTAAGTAGGTATATAGGTAGGTAGTTGGGTTAATAAGCAAGTTAGTAAGTAGAAAGGAAGTTCAAGGAGCAAAGTAGATAGGTTACTAAAGTAGGTAGGCATGTAAATAGGCAAGTTAGTAGGTAGGAAGAAAGTTACACTAGCAAGGTCACTAAGTAGATAGGTAAATTAGTACGTAGGAAACAAGTTACCTTATCAAGGTGACTAGGTTTATAAAGTATTTATGTTAATAGGGTGGTTATGTATATAAGGTTGCTGAATAGTAGTGTAGCTAAGTCAGTAGGGTATGTAGTTAACAAGGTAGTTAGGTTAATAAGGTAGGTAGTTAGTATAGTATTTAGGTCAATAGGATAACTAGTTATTAAGGTAGCTATGTTAGTAAGGGACAATTAGTAAAGTACCAAGGTCGGTACAATATTTATGAAGGTAGGAAGGTGAGCAGAGTAGTTATGTGTGAGGTTAGGTCCAAAAAAAACAACAAAAAACAAACCCAAGAGAAAAGTATAGTGGTCAGCAACAAAAAGAAATGGACTGTGATGAACACCATCTGACACCAAATGAAAAAACGCAACCCATCCAATGGATAGAACGGCCAACTGGTGCATTAGTGGCTACTAGTTCACTTTGGCCGTGGGTTTCATCCATAATGAACCTTAAAATATTACTTTGTCACTGTGCATAGGAGGGGGAGGTTTTTTATGCCTCCTAATGCATAGGAGTGAGAGGGTTTTTAACATCAGCCAAAAGTTTCAAAAGAATTGGACTTTAAAACTTGCAAAGAGGTAATTTTGACATATCAATCAAAAGACTCTTCTTACCACAAGTCCAATAATGCTACCATGCAATGAACCAAGTGTTTTAAAACTTTTTTTCTTATGTTTAAATTATGATTATAGGAACCTTACTTCTTGTTGTGGCCACATCAGTAATTACTTGCGTTATAATATGAACATATATTAGTTAATTACAATCTTATGCCTACCATATAAACTTTGGATCACTTTTGTGATATATTGTAAGTTATATAAATTCATTGTTAAAATAAGAACTGAAATATATTGCCTAACTCAAATGATTGAAATCCAATCAAAGCATACTAAATAACTTCAAAATGTATCACATTCTCAACCCACCAACCCATCATGTATTGCACCACTTGCATCAAATTTGCAACCAAGTTCTTTCCTTTCCTTTGAACCAAGTTGTTATTGTCTACAATGTTGGCTGCATTGTGGTCAAATGTTGAGAAACGCCTTTTCAAACTTAAACTTCCCAAACTCATTGGAATGGACTGAAATTATTACATAAATTCAAAAATTGTGGAGTTGAGTGATTGGATGGATTTGATATTTTCATTACATGACTCAAGGACCTAGACAATTTGACTAATAATTTTTTACAATTTGGATTAAATTGTGGGCATTCATGAAGACAAACCAAGTATGTTGCCACCCTACCATAGTATGCATGCACACACAAAAACCCTTGTACAATAGCAATTGTCGCAACCCCACTTTGGCCAAGTGTGGGGGTGAAGCCCAACACTTGGAAAAGTTGGAGGTTGGGAGTCTTCCGGGACTCCCGAATGTTCAGAGCTCGACA
>Ga0116231_10006440_pt1 | contig 22377 bp, 12 predicted proteins | sample S1TSphgellanicum_2_FD_89695 | JGI IMG/M metagenome (GOLD analysis project Ga0116231, IMG submission 89695) | Host-associated microbial communities from peat moss isolated from Minnesota, USA - S1T2_Fd - Sphagnum magellanicum MG | ecosystem: Host-associated > Plants > Peat moss > Unclassified...
CTTCACACATCGGTAGGCCCAGGGAAAGCAACGTTTGATTTTTCTGTAATGACTCCAAAATCTTACACACGTCCGATGGTTCCAACCCATAGGCTTCCAGAATGTTAAACTGTGTAAGAGTATTGTTGGTGCGTAGCATGTCAGCGATTGCTTCGCCTATTTTCCTACCAATTCCTTCCATGTGGAGATGTGTTAATGATTTGTTAAGGGGTGGGTCTGTAGCATGACATGTAAGCGGCTGAAGCAGCGCTTTTACTCCATTGAGGCCCAAATGACTGCCTCTCAGATCTAAAGAATCGAAGGTCGAATTTATTTCCAACATTGATCCCAACATTGATCCCAATGAAGCACCCATTCTCCCCTCCATGCTGATCGCCAGAGAAAGATTTTTGAGAACGCAATTGTTTGACATCTTTTCACACACAATTTCAACACCATCATTGTCCAATAATCCGTTCAATTTGAGAAAGTTCAATGCCGGAAGCAGATTTTGGCAAAGTAATTGGACCTCCTTTTCTCAACTTACGATCGTGGGCCTCTATTGTCAATTCCTTCAAGCTTTGGCATGTATTGACAGCATCTATGAACTGATGGCGATGCTCTTCATATGCTTCATCATATCCATCCACTTCTCGTTGAAAGCTGAAGCAAAGCTTCTCCGGTTGCAATTCATTGAGCTGCAATGTGTTACAAATGCTGCATATAAATCTGCAGAAAATTTCCATTTTGATTTTAGTTTTGAATGAATGTGTAGAAAAAAGTGTTCACAATGGGTTTATGAAACAGCAATCCCTCCACAATGCCTTTCAACCAGGAGTCATTTGGCTTCTACCCCAAGTTTTCCTGAAGGAGTGGAAAACTTTCTAGGGTAACTCTGCTCTGAGTTCTAACATTGCAGATGGATTGAGGTGTGATCATTGTCCTATATGACCAAGAACATCCTCCAATGCTCAGAAGTTGAAACACATTCTGCCATTTCAAAATGACTGCGACATGTCTGCGAAATTGCAGAGAAAACACTAACAAAAAATACATTCCTAATACAATCCCCTAATATTTTGTTAGGGTTTAGGGAACTTTTTATGTGAGTCCTGGTCAAACCGAAACAAAATGACAAGAATAAGAGTCTTTACTCACTACTTCCTGAAGTGTTAGACCATCAACTTCATCCTGCATGGCAATGACTAGCTGCAATTATTTAAGCTCCATTATTCCCACTGCCTTCATCAGCTCCCAACTCATGGAGGTAGGTTACTACATAATAGTCTGCTTAAACTTTTGGGCAAACAACAATAGGAAAATCTGTGTCCTGACTTTCTATCAAAGTTCTATATGCAACAGGAAGACTCAGTCATGGTATTGGCTAGCACTCAAGAGATGGAAATAAAACAAAAAAAAAGTCAATAGTACAATCATCCTGACTTTCTATCAAATTTCAGATGCAACAGGAAAACTTGGTCATGGGTATTGGCTAGCACTCTAGAGACAGAGGTAAAGCAAAAAAAGTCTACTATCACCATCCAAGCTGCAGTGGGAATGCAAGGGGAAGCATAATTTCATTAGAAGCTTACACAAGAATGAATATATACAGATGATATACAAGTCATTGAAACCTTTATAATAGATGAAAGTTACAACCAAATTGATGGCATTGAATATGGTAAACTAGATGTATAACAGGAGAGACCTGAAAGCACCCTCCAAACCCAAAGGCATTTATCATCCCACTTTGCAGGTTCACCTTCCATTGGTGGGTAACTAGTACCCACTCCAACTGTAGCTGCTGCTTTGTAAATTGAGGTCAAAATTGATGAACAGGACTTGAAGCTTTGAAAGCACCAACTCTCAGTCAGCACATCCAGATATTGTAAAAACAGAGGCACTCCAAAACCCTAATGTTCTTACACCTCATCTTCATTGAGCAACATGTTAGGGACACCTTTGGTAACTGGAAAGCGTCGCCCTGTCTCTGGACAGATCAATGCTCCCTCCTCCAAGTGAACCTTCCCAAGAGACAAAGTTCATCCAGCATGCAGCCGAGTACTTATATAAGGAAACTACATTATAATTCCTCCAGCTACTGCAGTCAGAGTGAGGTGTTCATGAGAGGACATTTGAACAAGCACAGTCCCCTCAAGATCTTTAGGTCAGAAATTGAACAATATTGTATCGATTGAAAGACATTTGTTGGCTCACTAACATTGCAACCAGGAATAGAAGAATTGGCAAACTAACCTCCAATAAGGCATGGTGAAAATTCTTAAGAAAGTCCTCGTCCTCTAGCATTGATGGCTCAACGTGTTCAGGAAGGTCATTTAGTCCCAACTGTAATCCATGCAAACAAGAAAATTTAAGGAAACTTGCAAAAGATGATTCCATCCGTGACCTCCTGCAATAATTCCTTCCACAGATGTTCCATTCTTTCTGTTCACAAACAACACGGACCTGGGAACTCCAAAAAATTTCAACTTGCCAAAAAGGCTCCCTATCCAATAAGCCTTCGGCAAATGGAAAACTGCAAGGCATGGGGTAAAACTTAGGGTTTCTGCTAGAGATGAGCATATGCAAAAACCGTTTCCCAAATGAGCGAATGGCCCAACAACATCGATGCAGACGTGCTGAAAGCGCAAATAAAGAAAGAAAAAAAACCCGGCGTATACACATACACTGTGAGCAGCATCCCGTAATGCTTTCCATTCGAGCTTGGGAAAAATCTTCCTCAGAAACTCCGGGTTGAGCTCCGACTCTTTCGTCTCCAGACGGCTGGCTTCGATGCCCAACGGATAACCATTAGTCACTCCCTTGATGTTACAAGACAGCATGTTATGTGTGATGAGCCTCATCGCTACTTCCCGCTGCTTGCTCACCTCCTTCTCTCCCCGCCTCCTCCTCCTCTTCCCGCACCAAGTCCTCACCTCCTTCCCTCCCGCGCCTTGTTCTGCTGCACCAAAGCTTGACAACGACGACGACGACGACAGACAGACAGACAGACAGCAAAACCAGTTGTCAAGCCCTGACCCTAACCCTAACTCATGTCACATTGCACCCATGGATGAGATCCATGGGCATATTTATTGTCTAATAATCTCACCCACATTTTGTCCAAACCCCTCTTTCATCTTTTTGGTTCTAATGTAACCTCATGTAGTTAGTTACCTAGGGTGATAGGGTTGGTGGAAAAACCAATTTTTATTTGGAAACTTGTTGTACTTTGTGAGTATTGAACCCAAATTTTGGTTCCAAATGCATAAAATGTTTATTATTTTGTTTATTTTGTGTAATTGTGATGATTAAAGAGCTTTTCATAAAACAAAATCATTCATTTTGTAGGCATTTTCAAAGCTCTTGTCCCTTTATTCTAATTACATGGGGTTACAAAACATGTCTCAAGCTCTCATGAGTTTTGTTGTTGTTAAATTTAAGAATTATGATAAATATTAGCACATCCCTTGGTATATTAAATGATATCTATGGTAAATTTTTGATATTGCGAGAATGAAATTTTACAAACTTGGGGCACACTTCCCACTCACGAATGAAATGTAGGTTTGTGAGCTTTAAGATGATAACAAGATCCCACAAGTATCATGTGTTCTTCTTTTTGATCACCTTAATTATGTAAATACACAAAAATGTGTAAAACAATTTTGAATTAAAATAAGAGACCTCACAAACTTCTTATGTACTCACATGGATTCATCATGGTCGAAATTTGGAACTCTAATGAAAAGGCATTATTTTATCCTATGGTTAGTTTTGCATTAAATAATATTTAAAATAACGAAATGAAATTTTCATAAAAATATGAACATGAGGTGTTTAAAACCATCATAATTATTGTAGGCTACAATTTGAATAATTTCACTCTTCATATGACAAAATTATAGTAGATCATGGAAAACTAAACAGTTTCAAATTCATAAGAATGAAATTATTTTTGAAGAAAAAAATCATTTGTTTTGTCCATATAGAAATTTACTCTAAGCTATGGTAGTTCATTTCATATGTCTCCATTGAGATTACATCCCAATGGCAAAATTCTTAGGACTCGCAAAATCATATCTTGAAATTCATGGATAAAGTGTATTTTCACGTTGATAGTTCAGAACATCAATAAACTTAATCAAATGGAACATACAACTATATCATCTTGTAACTTTCATTGAAATCTTTCCAACACTTGTTAAATTCTTTAATCACATTTCATTTATCCCTTCAAATGAATATATATGTTTCTTTCTAAAATTCTTATTTTCATTCTTCAAGTGGACATTTAACTACTTCAAAACAACTATATTTTGAAAATGCAAGCCCCTAAATTATATATATATATTTAGAAACTTTTTCATTGAAACAAAGTTCACTTTATTTAAATAGGGTTTGACCTTTGAAACCTTCCCCCAAAAATTTTGGACTTTTCAAAATCCCAACTCCCAAAGTGAGAATCCACTTCTCAAACTCCTAAACATTCTCACCTTTATTTGGGTGAATGTTTCATTCTCATCATGTCTCAATCTTTTGCCTTGACCGTGATCATGAGCCCAAAGCTAATTGTGACATATTGCATCTTTTTTATATTAAAAATTTAATTAATGACATTCATCCCATTCATAATTAGGTAGCAAAATAAAATCCTCCCAATGCAAGGGGTACCCAAAAAATACCAAAATTGACACACTCATTAAGGAGAACTTGTGGGTACCTTATAACTTTGAACTAAAAGAAAAGTTTTGTGTAGTGTGGTATATTTGGCATGAAGTTTGTTGAGCTTCCTATTTTAACCAAGTAAATTTTTATGGGCAAGAAATAGGTCCGTCACCCATGTTTGGTTTCTTCCCTTGAAACCCAATTAAGCTTGGGAATACACATTTCATCAAAGGATGCAAATTTGGACCTTCTTGCTCATGATTCATTCACCTTTTGTTTAATTATCATTTTTTTCAAACATTTTTTATAAATTTTTCCATTATCACCACTTCCTTCACTTCTTCCTTGTCTCAAACACTTATTCCCTTTTCATGTATCTATTGTTTAGGGGTTGAATTATAGTGGTTTCTGAAAAACATTTGGGTGAAAAATCATCAAAAGGCACCTAGTTTTTTAATCACGATAAAAAACTATATTTTGGGGAGGGTGATGCTACATTCATGTTTATTGGCTACACATTTAGGAGTTTTTTGGAAAAGAGTTGCCAATTAAATTGAAATATGTTTAGGTATGCTTACCATTTTAGCTCTATCAAGGAATTGAAAAAAAAACATTATTGGTTTCCTTTCAATTTTATTTTAGCCTTCACGAGCATCATGGCAATAATCCATTTGCATTTATTGCCTTTCAAGATTTTCAACAAAAATGTAGGGGATCACTTTCTTAATAAACGTGGGATTTGACATTGAAACAAACACATCATAAGTACAAAGAGCATACTTATAATGTTAACCTAAAATAACTTAAATCTCAAATGTGTTTCTAGACTTAATCATTCCCTCTTGAAAATGTTATTTGGGATTCAAATGCCTTGTTCAAAAAATCAAATGTAATTTGCATTTGCTACAATATTCAACCTCCAAAGGTTAGCTTTCACAAGGTTATCTACACTTGAAGAGTTGTCTTTGGTTTTTGCAACTATTGAAAAAACAAAAAACTTGAAAAAGGTTTGGAAAAACACATAACCCATTTTTAAAGTGGATTCATGCATGCATACAATTGAATTTTCATTTGGAGAGGTCAAATAAATTTGCAAAGAAATAGTCTTTCTTGTTATTAACCTCTTCATAGTTTACAACAAGAAACTATCATGATTGTTCTTGTAATTTCTAATATACTTGCATTGTAAAGCTACTAAGAGTTAAATGTGACAAAATTTTGGAATTCACATCCATAGAAACAAAAGTTCTCCATAGTCATAATGTATAATTATACTAGCTAGATTATATTGCTCATAAGGTTCATAAATTAGATTTATAAATCAAATTTATGGGGGTTAGCATGTGCATTCTACATAGCACCACAACTTTCATGCCAAAATGTTACACATCCCAAGTTGAATGTAATCAACACAAGGTGCTTGTGTTTAGAAGATGTTAATACACCACCCATCTCAAAATTATTTTCAACATTAAGGAGTTTGCATTCAAAAGATTTGTAAACCATGCAGGCATGTTACACATTATTATCAAAAAACATGTAGTGACACAACTTGGTATCCCTTATTTTAATTATAATTTTTGTAATGTAAAATCATCCAAAATTTATTTTATAATGAAAATGTTGTTTTCCTTTGTTTTGTTGGGTCACATACATTGCAAGTTTCAATAATATACTAACATGGATGTTAGTAAATATATAAAGGTAATTTGAAATTTAATTTTTTGTTAAAAACACATTTTCAAAATTCAAAATTCAAATTTTTTAGGGTTAAAGGCACATTTGAAACAAATATGTTCAAATGTGTTTTAAAATGAATTTTACCAATTTCAAGTGCTTTTGATATTATAATCATCAATGTTAAGATCCTTTTCAATTTGAAAAGGAATGGTGCACATTTGATAAGGAGAAAAGACATTTGGAAAAAAAACCCATTGTTTCAATTGCTTTGAACATACAAAAGGAATTTTGAAACATCATCAGTTTGCATCAAGTTTTGAACAATGAAACTTTATAAGTAATGGAACTTAAAAAGGAAGAAAAATTGAAAATCCAATTTACTATTCTCCTTTTGTGATTTTTCAAAAAATAATAGATTTAAACATTTGTTACAGACTTTGTGGCTCTTTTTATTGTGTTGCAACCCAAAGCTTTGCACAAATTATGTATCATATTCTTCCACATAATTAACCATCATTTTTACATTCCCCTAGACATTGATCATGCCTAAAAATTAAATTCAATGAATAGATCTAGGTTTAGATTTTATTCATGTTTACACACATTCAAATTGTTGGGAATCTTCTAAACCCCCAAATAATTAACCTCTTGTGTTCTTTCAAAGGCTCAACAAAAATAAGACAAAATAATTTACATGTTGGGGGAAAACAACACCATTGACACATTTGTTGCATTAGATTTATGATGGCCAAAATATAAGTTATGGTTTTTCGATTGCTACCATTTTTTCCCCAAGTTCCAACTTGAGAATTGAAAGTTAATGATTGGACAATGCATTTTCATGTCCATATGATATGGTTCAAATCCATCCTTCTCCATCCCCATATCCAATTCACTCCCAATGTGCACACACGAACCGTTCCCCCACATCTCCAACTCACTTCTTGAAGTTGTTTCCCCACCATTAGGCCATGTTGTTTTGTACCTTAACTCCATATCTTGTTATTTACCATTATTAAAAATGATAGTTATCATGGGCATCAAAACTACAAGGGCAAAAGGATTTATAAGTACACAAAATTCCAATACAAACTATGGCAAAGTAAGCCTAAACATAATTCCAAAGATAAAACATGAAAATCAAATATAAAAACCTAAAATATGTATAATAAAAGTTTAAATGCAAATTTATTTTGATAACATATGGAAACATGAACATGAAATGAACAAGGCTATGGTTCAAGATTGCACTTCAAATTAATGTTGAAGAGATTGAAGGTAATGGGGGTCCTACCTTTATTTAATTTAAGCAAGCTGCCATGAATGTTTTTATATGCCCACTATCCAAGGAACTTTCTTAAAAGCCTTCTCAAAGTATAAGCGGACTATAAATGAACTACAAATGAACTATAAATTAATTATAAATAAACTACAAGTGAATTAAAATGAATTATTGTTCAACCAAAATGGAACTACAAATTACTTACAAATTAATTCTAATTTAACCATAAATAAACTAAAAGTTGTCGTAAATAAACTATAAATTGGTGTTGGATGAACTTCATTTATTGTGAATTAAAGTGAATGAAATCCATCCATGATGATGTCGGTGATGATGATGTTGGCCAATGTTAACATCCACAAGAAAAAATCTTGGGTTTTTCCACTACCACCCATTACAACTACTTCTCCAATTTGACCACTATTTGATTTATTATGATTGTGCACAAATAACAAGTGAAATTGTTTACTAGTTATTTGTGCATAATTTCCATAGTGAAAACAATGATTGCCTTGTTCACTAACACTGGATTTTTTCCTCCATGTTGAATTTTATAATAATGGAAATTTTTTTGACATGGAAAATATTTCAACCTTAAATTCTTTGCAAAAGTGGTAATATTGTTTAATCATTCTCTTAACAACTTTTCAACTATTAACATTTAACATAAGTTGAATCAAGGTTTGATAACAAGTAAAGAATGTTATTCATAAGTTGCACCTTGCACTTACACAAGAATTCACCTTATTTTATTTTTAAATAATTTCAAATTATTGATGTGGAAATTAAGGTAACATTTAACTTTATTTACACATTGCACTATAATGGTTAATGAATTTTTTGACATCTCTTCAACTATCAACATGGTACATGAGTTGAATTATACATTTGTATCATGTTGAAACCATTCCTCATTGGTTACATTTTACACTTATCATAATTTAATAAAGCACATGCAATAACTTGTAAAGACCTCACATCTTTTGAACTATCAACATTTGCACATGAGTTGAATAATTCATTTTGAATGTGTTGAATCCATTACTATTTAATTGCATTTTTCACTCAACATAATTTTTTAAAATGAATGTATATATATATTTTATGTTTCATATTAATATTTGAATTAAAAATTAAGTCAAAATGTTCATATATCCAAAGTTTAGGGTCCATGTGGTCCTTTATATTTAAAAATTTTAATGTTCAAACTTGTAAATTTACATAAATTTAAAATTATGTTTTTTCCCTAGTTCATTCATCATTGGACAAGTTTTTTATTACCAATTTTTTTGATGCCACAATAACAAAACCTCAAAAAAAAATCCTGAAATTATTTCTCCATTTTATCTCTTGATGTATGAGAAATATAAATCTTAGTTAAATTGTTTTAAAAAAAAGTTGTTTGGGTATACTATTATTTTTATTGTTACCATGATTGAACATTTGTTTTTAGGGTCGTTTTGTTACAAGTTTATGTCTAAGTATTTAGAAATGAAAAAATTCAATTATTAAAAAAAAAATTAAAAACTAATGGTGATTTCATAATAATGACATCAATGAATTATTATTATTATTATTATTTTCAATTTTGTGGTGTTGTTCAAATGATGATCATTCATAAACATTTAATTATGTTTTGGCTATAAACAATATATGGAGATATTAGGTTGTTAAAATCCTTCTATATTGGCTACAAGTCCTAGAACCTATTATAAAATTTTAACTTATATATATGTTGATGTTGGAACTATTTATGGTTTTGACATTGAAATTATTAATCATTAATCATTATGAATAATCTTTGTTTTTTTCAAATTTATGACCTTGAAATTTTAACAAAAATTCATTGAACTTGCATTATTTTCATAAGGGGTCACTAAATGTTGGAATTTTAAACCACGTGCATTAAAAAAAACATTTTTGGAGTGTATTATATGATTTTTTAACCTATTTTTTTTCACCCTATTAGTATTTAATTTTTTAAAAGTACACATTTTTTAAAAACCATATATTAATTATAATGTTTAATTATTACATAATCTATATAAATTATAAATATATTTTTGAATAAATAGTACCCTTTACCAAATAACTAATATATAACACCTTATATTTTTATTTTTTAAAGGAATGATCCCGTTTTTAAAAATTCTTTGAAATTTCATTATTTTCTAAATTTTCCCCAAAAAGAACCACCAATTTGCAAAAATTTGCCATCAAAGATTTAAAAATATATATTGTTGATTAAAGGGTGGGGGAAGGTAATCCAACTACTTAATTCCAAAATATCACCAAATTATGTTTCATTTATTTTTACAAAGGTAAAATGTATTGCAACATTATTAGAAAAAATAATATAAATGATATGTTCTGATATTTTTTGTCAAAGTTGTGTAATTAATCATTTTATTATTCTATAAATAATGTTAATAAAGAAATATGATCTTGAGAAAAAATGGTTATATTGATTATTTAATCAAATTTTTTTCTAATGACCAATTTTTGCCAATTTAAAGGGGGGAAACATAAACAATGGTTTTTCCCCCAAAAAATCATATTTTATCAAATTTAAAATTGATATTTTTTCAAAGTAATATTGAAAGATTCAAACAATTTTGCAACTCTGTGATTCTCTTATAGGCAAATATGGGTAAAACTACTTATGGGTGATAACAATTTGAATAACATTACAAAAGTTTTTTTATAAAAATTGTACAAAATCATATTGAGGAAAAAAAAACTTACAATTCTTCAAAAAATTGAACATATATTTTACATAATAAAAATATCTTTGTTAAAGATTTAATGAAAACTCTTTTGAATTCAATCCCATTTATGAATATTGTAAATGAATTTACACATAAAAGATTTGTAGAATTCTATTTATTTATAACATGATATTTTAAGTTTTTTTTTGAACCCTTCATATTGCATAATTATAAATTATAATTATTTTCATGAATAGATTATGAATAAAATTTCAAGATCATGTTTTCATTTGTAACATTTGAATAAATTTTGAAAAAGAAAATGTATGTTAAAGTTTGAATTTTAAAAATAGTTTCATGTCAAAGATAGTAAAATTAAACTTTCTTTTAATCTTATCAAAGATTTGAAGTGGTTTGGTGGTGAAGACCTTGGTGCGTCTCCATGAAGTGTTGGGTTCAAACCTTGATGAATGTGTGCATTAATGTATGTAATGTGTATATACATTGATGTATCATGTATGATGGTAATGAATATCTTCAAAATATTTTGTTAAAAAAATCAAAATATAATAATATAATAATATAAAATCATGACATGTATTTTTGTCACGACATGCCATGAAAAATTTACAATCCCTGACCAAAAAAAAAATGTCAATTTTTTAAAAATGTGTTATATGATGATGTGGCATGTCAATCCACGTCATATTACCTAGGGATTTCATAATCCATGTCAATTTTTTAAAATTACAAATTACTTAACGCAATATGTCACTACCCAAAACAATTAAAAAATATTTCACTAAATATGTTATAATTAACTAGCCTTTTTTTTACCAAAACCATGTAAGTTGCATATTAATGAACTTTGTTCCATTTCACTAAAAACATAGTGGATTTGGGTATTGGAAAAACCCAAGATTTCTTCTTGTGATCCATGACATCACCTCCTTATTTAATAACGAATTCCGTACTTTTGTTCACCATTGACTTCCATCGTTGAAGGTAGCTTGGAGACTTCCTAGAATGGTGGACACATGGTAGGGTTCCAACTATGAAACATGAAAGACATGATGGAGTTTCATGGACTATGGAAAATTGAATTAAAAGGCCACAACATTGATTTGTTTCTTGATGAAAAAATGGATCAAGTTTTTGGTAATCCAATTTCTCTAAAGGTTTTGATATTTTGATGTTCTATCATTTAAGCCAAATTTGATTTCCAACCTTGAAGATTGGTTGTCCTTTATGACATCCATTCAAATTTTCCTTATATTACTTTGACAAATCTTTAAGATTAAACACAAGTCATGTTTGAACATCTACCAACCACACTACTTGATCTTCTACTATAAAATTCATTTATTCACACCTCAAATATCAAAGTTAGGGTGCAAACCATGATTTGCAAAAAAAGACATGTGTTATGTTGATAAGTACAATGTGTTGTTGTAAGCAAATTGCTACACCATGGATAAGAAGGTTTGATCATTATCTTCATGATAATTAATTATACATCACAAATATTGTTCCAACTAGAACTGATTGATTCATTGTGTTTGCCCATTTGTATAGGGGTGGAAAGTTGACAATAATTTCACCTTCATATTTAAAAGCTCAAAGAACATCTTCTAGAACTTGGATGTAAATTCCATCAAAAATGATATATTTAGGGAGGCCATGATACTAGAAAACATCACTAAAAAATAACTTGAATATTTTTTCATTAGTTATTATTTTGGCATAAAAAATGATATGAACAATTTTCGTCAAAAGATCCACCACCACCAAAATGGAGTTGTATGAAGTAGAAAGTGCCAAAAGATCCGTAATGAAACCCATGGAGATTAAAGGCCATAACAATGCCAAGATTGGTAGTGGTTGAAAGAGCATGAAGGTGCTGATGAAGATTCTTGGTTTGGGCACAAACATCACATGATCCAACCAACTTCTTCACAAACCTCTAAAGTTTTGGCCAGTGTTGTGCAATACCATGTTGGTCTTTACAACTATCATTATATGCACATATGCACATAAAAGAAATGACACAAAACACCATAAATGGGTGCATCACATTTAAACCAACATATAATTCACCTACACATAGGAATTGGAGCATAACCAAAACCCTTGTGAACACATAAACTCAATGCAAAAAAACTTGAAAAACAAGCACAACATAATGTAAAGGAGTGTTGGTGTGATATTACACTACACCAAAAATGTCATTTTATGACTAGTCCTATACAACTACAAGTGGATAATCAACTAAAAATGCCATATATGATAGGTTTGAATCAACTACAAATGGCATACTTACAACTAGTATAGTTGATAAAGACTAGTCATAGAATGACATTTATGGCATAATGAATTAAATCTAGAAAATTAAATTGAATTACCCCATTCAAGAATTTAATATCCCATCTAAAAGTTCAAATAATTAGAATCACATTCACAATAAATTAGTTTGAAGCTAATTTACTTTAGTTTAATTATTGTAATTAGGATGTAGTCGTTTAAAACATAATAATATTCTTGACAGTTATCATGTGGTACCATGTTGACACCTATAACTTTCATCATTCACACACACATAAAAAGAAATGATACAAAATACCCTAAATGGCACACAACATCTCGGCCGCCCCCTTATTTTGGAATCAAAATTCCTTTCAATTAAATATCAAAGTAGGAAGTTCTTTTTATGAGTCCACCAAAAATGAACACCTTGGTTCTAAGGTGAAGATTAGTAGGTTGAATATAATGTGAACTTCATTGTTAGTCACCTAATTGCAATTTTCAAAGTTTTAGTTAATTATGAATCATTGTGGAAAGAAATTGAACAAAACAATATTTTCACCAACACTTTTTCCTATGGTGGTGTAAAACATCCCATATGCCAACCTTTGGAACATTCAAATGACATGACACATAACTACCACTACAACAAAAGGTGTCCTTGTGCGCCAAGTAATTTCATTAGATGTTGAATGAATTCATTGGTCATAGTGAATAGGACCTAGTGGGGAAGTTGTGAATTCACTGGCCTAGTCAATGGGGATTATTGAACTACACCCACATTTTGTAGTAGTGTATGCATGTGCTCTTTCCATGTATGACCATCTTGGCCTTCCAATAATAACATTACGAAAAGTAACACCTTCCCCACAAACAAAATATCACTTTTGCAATCACATATAATGTAATCTATGTTGTTATTACATGTACACATAATCTCCTATTTTGAATATGCAAACTTGAGGTCAATAACCACCTCTTCAATAATGGCATAATGGAACATATCCCAATGTTTAACAATTGCTAGATTTTCCATAGCCATTAGCATTACATGTCAAAAAAGAATTATTCATTGTTCACATGCCTAAAACCACACATTTGGATCATCCAAATTGATTATTGCCATCGCATCTTATTGAATTGAAGTTGGTAGCTTGGGCTCATGGCCAAACAATAAAAAATATGGTGAGAATGACACAAAATAAACATGTTGATTGAATTTATATCCCACAACTATCCATGGTAGCTACGTATTTCAATTTGTAGTATGACCTTTTTGAAACCCATATTTTTACAAAATTTCACTTCACCATTTACACCATTTATTTAATTAACCCATTTGTTTCAAGATGATAGCATGAATTCATATAATGATTGATTAGTGTCTTCTCACACAACCTTTGGAACTCCCTAGATAATTTTGTACCTTTATCAATATATATTTTTACAGAAGTGCCAAATTTTTCTTAACACCATGTCCATAAATGCACATGCAATTTTTCATTCTTGCAAGACAACAATCGCACCAACTTTTGCCATTTCAAAAAATGTTCAATCATAACCAAAACATATTAATTTTGTCACATTGTTAAATTCAATGGGCAATGAAAATCCACAATCCATGAATAACTAAGCCCCATGATGGGTTATTTGTTCATGGCCTCATCAATCCCACGTGAACGTTAGCTAGGGTCATTGGTAAGAAAACACATTAAAATAAAAAAACATGTTTTGGAATCTAGCTACCTTTAAACATAATTATTACATTTAAAAAATAAAATGAAAATCCTAAACACAATAAAAGTAAACAAGAAAACAACCATCGGGGTAAGAAGGTAATTAATATCATATTATTTTTGTAATTTTGTTGTACACTATCCCATTGGAAATTCCTTGTTTTGACCATTTTGGGTGTTTGTCCACCATTGATGATGCCCTATTCAATTGTAACTAATTGTAACATTTGCAAATAAAATAAAATAAAATAAAGAGCTACAATTTTCCATATCACAAGAAATTCAATACCTGATCTATTTACAAAGAGAAAAAATGTTTACTTTCCTTAAAACACATAATCTTTTTGCATTCCAATAACATCCAAATACATTTCCTTCTTCCAAAACTTCTCCAAAATTCCATTTAAATAACCAAGAAAGAATGGAAACTCCACACCCAATTATAAGTTTAAAGAGAATGGGGTGAAAGTTAACGCACCCCCAAGCTTCTTAATAGACTCAACTGCGAGTCCAAGGTGAAAATAATGGAAGGATGAAGAGTTGGGGTACATTCCTTGGCTCGCAGCACTTCCGGGGTTAAGGGGTGTGCTGGAGCTCCAGGACGGGACTAGGATGAGTGCTAAGTAGGTCAATTATTCACACGGATTTGCACAAACCAAATAACAAGTTGGTTAGTGCATAGTTGGAGCACTTTTAATGCACGAACGAACCACGTGCAAACATGAATTCACAAGACTCACCATGACCCGGACTTGGGGGAAGCCACCACCTTTCCCCTTATAGTATTCTCTGTGCCTGGCCACGGGGCCAACACTCAAATGTCATTTTGTTTCGAAATTGGGACTTCTCCAACTTTGGAGGCCCAAAATTTTGTGTGTAGGCCTCCGATTGAGATGAAGTCTAAAGCAAAGTTGTATCCTTTGTTGAGAACTTTCCAATGGTATGTGACACGCCACCTGCACGCAAGAAAATCAAGGCAATTCTTGACTTTTAGTGGTCGGGAGTCAAATTTGCAATTTGACTCTTAGCCCTTCTCTTGGCCATAAATTATGTTTTATGTACTCAAATGGATCATGTGAACCCATTTTAGACATCTACGTTCCAATATTTTTCCAATGATATAAGAAACTCTTCAATTTAATGAATTTTGACCCCTATAATCGCCCTTTGAAAATTTGGAAGTGCATTGGGACTCCAACTCACAAAGTGGGAGCCCACTTGGGAGTGTGTGGGTTCATTCCCTCACATTTTCTTACATTCTCAATCCGCACCTTTGCAAGCCCTTGCTTTGGTCATGAGCCCAAGGTTAAGGTTGCAACAAAAACATACTATGATGATCCCTGTGGAGATAATTTTGGGTCTAATATTATAATACATATAATATAATTGTTCAAAAGGTATGGTACATTTAATTTTGCTTATCAATTTTGGTTTTTGGGCTTTACAATTATTATTTTTAAAAAATTAATATTATGTAATATTATTTTAATAATAATAATAAATTTCATTATTTGTATTGAAGGATTCGTGAATTTATTTATAGTATAAATTTGTTTAATAGGCCATAGTTTTGTTTTGACTACATTAACTTTAAGGCTTCATATTAATTATTAAAATAATTAATTTTGATAAAATTTAAAAAATTGCCCATTTAGTTGTGCTTGTCACTTTCTATGTGAATGTGATTACTTGTCAAAATTTCAATTTATCACACATTTATCACATATTTGTCGAAAAGTTCATTTTTTGAAATGAAAAATTTGAAATTAGTCACATGGTATCCAAACATGGTTCAAATTATGTGAAATGGCATGGTTTAATATAATTTCATAAAGATTAAAAACCATTTAAATTTTTTTTGGAATATATTTGTGTTTTTGAATACATATATAGGTACATTACATTTATTTCCACAAATATATTCCAATCTCCCACATTATAAAATGAAATGAATTTTTATAAAAAAAAAATCTTTCCTAGGTTATATTCTAACATGATATGCAAAAATATTGTGAAATTGTTTCAAAAGTTTGAAGTGGGATAAGCTCAAACATGCACACCTTTAGAAAATAGTACAATGTGACACCCCAAAAGGGGTCAATGTAGTGTGTTTTCACCCAATGGTGGGACCAAACCCAAGAGGTTCCCCAAAACTCATATACACATGGGTCACCTAATCCTTTCCTAGACCTTTTTTTCCAAAGTCAACCTAATAATTCATCTTCTAGAGTAATATTTAATCTTCTAAGTTAATGGAAATATTTTTCACATGATCACCTTGTAGAAGAATCATTATAAATCATCCAAAAATTAGTGAAGGTAGTTTTCAAACATTATTACCTATTATCGATAAATAAATAAAGTTAAATTATCACAATAATATTCCAAAATTAACTTTTGATTATTCTACCCTAGAAGTAATTCTTTGATGGAAATTATTGTTAATTAACATGGGTAATGGCTATAAATAAAGTGTATGTGTGTTGAATGAACTTGCACATAATCACACATCACACATTAATAAACAAATTATTGAACTTATGGTTGCATTCTAGTTCACCACTAGTAGTGTTGTGCCTAAAACAAGTTGTAAGTTTATTGAACCCCAAAATGGCCCGACTCCTTATGAACATGCCATACAACGCCTTCATGTTGTTTTGGACAAGGCACTACCCACATTCATCCATTTGTCCACACCCATAGGAAGGAATTACCTTCCTATTTGAATTGTTTAGCTTTATGCACAACCTACTCATGTGCTTTGGGTGTTAATCTAAGGAGGATTTCACCTATTTGCAAATATGTGATAACATGTGCAACCTCATGTATGTTTAGGGCACCATCACCTTTTTGCTCAATGTTCACATCATGAGAATCCTCATTACTCATGTTAATTTGATGTACATCCCCAAAACACCCCAACAAGGTACATAAATATGCCAAAGCATGCCATCTTGGTACTATTTCCAAACCTACATCATTGTGTCAACAAGCTTGAATGGTGTTTGCATTATTGAAACTTGGATTCTAACTTAATCCATTGGCATTCTAATTGACCTTACTAGCCTTATGATGTCAAAGTTGTACTCATGTAAAATAAAGACCCATTTCGGCAACTTTCTTATGAAACAATCTAATTCCATCAAGAACTTACTTGGCTAGATTATTTGTAACCAACGTGAATGGGTTATCATAAATATAACATTGGACAATGAAATTGTGTAAACAATAATGAGGCACTCCCCTTCATACAAGTTATATTTTGCTTCCATCATATTCTTTAAAGGTAACTCTTGTGCCTCCCCCCCAATGTATTCTTAGTTGAACTTTTTCAATTCAATTAAAGGTTCAATAATGTTAATAAGTCCTTTAACAAACATTTAATACACTATAAGGAATCATGTCCATTCCAACTTGGTTTATGATTTATACATTTGCCTTTGTGACTTATGTCCAAATCAACCATTTTTGTGACTATAGATGCAATCGCCCTCCATGGCATTTAGTAAAAACAACTTGTAGTTGCATAAACAACTACAAAGTGGTTTGTAGTTGCATATGTGGCTTAAATTTGTGATTAATGTCAATTTGGATGAAAATGAAGATGAAAAGTACACTCATATCATCCATTTTTAATGGCATCCCAAAATAAATGAAAATGTAGTTGTTTCTACGACTTGGAAGGTGGTTCATAGGCCAAATTGGACACCACATGGCATCTTTTCAACTTGATTTGCAACTCTAAATCTTAGTTGCAAATTTACATGTAATTAAATGTGAAAAAAATGAGTTGGCCATTGAAATTGCTAAATTTTATGGTCTATTTTTTCCCCTTAACTTTTTTCAATGAACTAACCATTAAATGTGGAGAAGGGTTTGGTGGGTTTGTGAAAATGTCAGAGGACACATGGTAATTAATGGTAGAAATGGACCATTTGAAAATTTTAACGTTATATGGTTCTTCATAATTTGTAATTAGTTGCAAAAATTATGTGGTAATTAATTAATGATGTAATCCATTTAATTGGTCATCCATTTATCATCCATCAATTAATGGTTTAATCCATTTGGTGTAATTAATTAATTAGGTAGGCTATGTAATTAATATATTAAATAGGGTAGGTAGTAGGTAATATGTAGTTAATAGGTCATATGTATGTGGGTTAAATAATAGGTATAGTTTTATCATGTTGATATGTGATTTTTAATAATTAATTAATTAATTAATTAGGCAATGTAATTTATTTATTGAAAATGTTAGGTAATACATAGTAGGAGTGATTTATGATCCATTTATAAACATTATATAGTGAATAAGTTATATATCATATATTTAAATTACATTTTGTTGGTATAATTATAATCTATTATAAGAAATGTTGTCAATTATTTGCTAAATTACCTTATTTTTGACCAAGCGTTTCGATCTGCAAGTGCTATACTTTCACTCGCAAAAAGGGTCCAAGGAACACATTTGCACATTTCACATAAAATAAATCCTCCCTCTAGGGTTGCCATCGTGTTTGTGTGTTTGTCACGACGTGATGGATGCATTTGGATGCGGACACAACCCAACGTCACATGAGTGTATGGTCAAGTTAGGTTATTCTAGGGTCAACCTAGGTCAAAATGAGGTCAGACTATCTAAATTATAGTTAGTGGTGACCAAAAATAATGTCATCCGATCATTGTGAACATTATGGTGATCGAAACATTCAATTTGGTCGCCAACTTTTAGTTGCCACAGTTGGTAATCGAAAAATTTTAGTCACCACAGTTGATGATCAAGTTTGTTTTTGTCTATTTAAAATTTTTTAGTTGCCATAGTTGGCGATTGAATTTTTTTTTATCTGTTTGAAACAATTTCCAATAGACCAAATTTTTTGGGGATTTATTCGAATTTTTTTAGTTGTCCGATCAAGTGTGACCATCAATCCATCATTAAACAAAATTTGGTCGTTGCCCAAAAAAATTCGGGCATTGCCTGAAAAATTCAATTGCCAAATTTTTGATCGTTTATTCAAATGATTGAAAATCTTGGTTACTTTCGATTGCCCAAGTTGGGTGATTAAATTTTTCAAGTAATGACTGAAAGTTTTTTGGGAAACAATTAAATTTTTTAAAGTTGTTCAATCAATGGCCGTTCTTGATCACAAACTAATAAAAAAAATTGGGCAGTACCCAAAATTTTCGGTTTGCCGAAAATGTTATCGTGGAGATGGAAAAAAGATTTGGTTGCAAACTGTGGTGAAGGAAAATTTTCGGTTTGCCCAAAAAAATTTTAAAAATGGAAAAGAATAATTTGGTCATCAAATGTCACAACCTTAACCTTGGGCTTGGGATCAAGGCAAGGGCTTACAAAGGAGCAAGCCAAGAGTGAAGCCTAAAAGTCACATTTCATGCTCTCGGGAGTGTAGGAAAGTGTGAGGGAATGAACCTTCACATTCCCAAATGAGCTCCCACTTTGGGAGTTAGAGTCCCAATGGACTTCCAAATTTTCAAGGGGCAATCGTAGGGGTCAAAATTCATTGGATTGACGAGTTCCTTATACCATTAAAAAGATCTTAGAATTTAAATATCTAAAATGAGCTTGCATGACCCATTTGTGTATTTAAAACATAAGTTGTGGCCAAAAAAAAGACCAAAAGTCAAATTGCCAATTTGACTCCCGACCACTAAAAGTTTAGAATCGCCTTGATTTACTTGTGTGCAGGTGGCGTGTCACATACCATTGGAAAGCTTGCGATGAAGAATACAACTTTTCTTTGAACCTCACCTTAATAAGAGGTTTGCACACAAAGTTATGGGCCTCCAAAGTTACAGGAATTCCAATTTCGGGAAATTCGGGACTCCCAAGTTGGGAGTCTCGGGACAAATGAAATTTGGGTGCAAGCCCTATGGCCAAGCACAAAAAATATTATAAAGGGAAGGTGGTGGCTTCCTCCAAATTCAGGCTGTGATGAGTCTTGTGAGTTCGTGTTTGCCCGTGGCTCATCCATGCATGAAAAATATTTCAATTATGCACTAACCAACTTGTTGTTTACTTTGTGTAGGTCCGTGTGAATAATTGACCCGCTTGTTCCTTGTACTAATCCCCACCCTGGAATTCTAGCACACCCTTCTATTTTCAAAGTGCTACAAGCTAAGGAACGTACCTCAACTCCATATCCTTATGTTATTTTCACCTTGGATTCATAATTGAGTCTATCAAGGAGCTTGGGGGTGTGTCACCGAGTGTGGTGATCGAAAGTGGTGGTGACAACATTTGGTTTTGATCACCAATTTTGTGGCAAACGAATCAGTTTTTATTTGTCGTGCATAATGGGGGCAAACTAACTATATCGAAAATTTTCCCTATGTTAGTCATGACGAACATGATGAACGTGATGGATGTGTTAGGATGGATGTGACATGATGTTCAATGCAAATTGGTTATGTCACATGTGTTTTGACAACCCTACCAACTTCCTTTAATGTTATGCCTCAAATTGAATCAAGTCATTCCTTGCTTACACAATCCATGTTAATGGGACAAATGGTCTGCTGAAACCATATTTCCTTCCAATTCCTCCAACACAATGAATTAGATCATTTACACAAAACTAGAACTTGTGATAAATTGGTGTGAACCTTTCGAAATCAAACCACAAACCATTGTAACATGGACCAAGTATGGCACAAACTATTTTTCTTGTAATGATTTAAGTGTCACAATGTTTCATCAAATCTCTTTGAATTGTAGAAGAATGAGTATTCTAGGATGGTGGGCACCTTTCAATTCTCCACACAACATCCTTGCACACATGGTTTTGGACCTTCAATCCTTGAAAAGTTAAAATAAATGCCTCATGCTTCACAACCCCATTGGATTCACCAGCATCAACATTTGAACCAATGAAGCCACTTGACGTTGTGTTAATTATCGGTGAAGAAAAATTCATATGATCATGTTTATGTAAATCCCCCTCTAACCTTGGGGCTACTTTAGCCTTTTGTTTTGTGGATTTTTTTGACCCTCCAAATGAAGTGTTCTTGTAGTGAAGGAAGACCTAGTGGTGTATTTTGCAATGGCGATGGCCATTTGCAATAGGTCACTAGATTGGCTTGTTCATTGTAGTTGTAACTCAACCTTGTTAGGACCCTTTTTACATCTTCCACCATTCAAATATACTTTATACAATGCATTTTGTTTAAAAGCATGAACATAGTCATCAAAAATCACAAGATAAAGGCATCCACCCGTTTTCCTAGATTGATGTAACCAAATGTTATGGATTGTAATTTTTGATAGGTTACAAGTCGGCATGTTAACAAGTTCTTCCACATTAAACTTTTGCAAGTGTTTCCAAGAAAGACAAATTAAATATTGGCATGATAAAATAATAAACAAATGATAAAGGTAAGGCAAGGTGTTTCACATGTAACATGAAACCCTCCCATTGTCTCACACAAAAGTGCCAAAAACCCAACCAATTATTGAGCTAATGAGTTGCACTCTTGGGAGCAACCCTTGTAGAATACCACCAACACTGAATTGTAACATATCGATCATTAGGTTCTTCCAAAGATGTTGCATTTTTGTATTTGAAACACAAGGCCTTGTGTCATTCTTGTAACTCCAATGTAATCAATTGTTTTATGTGTCTATTAAGTGACTATGTCCAATAGAACAAGCAAGTTTGTTATTTGTCAACCATCTTTACAAAAGGACTTCCGAAACTTTACACAATACAAAGTTCAAACAACATTCCAATTGGATGTGAATTATTTGCCATGAAACCTTTGGAATTGGGGTTTGCAAGACCAAACTTGAGCATCATTTGGTCTAATTTTTTTCACATGACACATTGAGCTTTTGTAGATTTGGATTGCATGTCGTAAATTACAATGGTGAGCACTTTTGTCGTGACGTGTAGTGTCGTGACATACAGTGTCGTAAAGGTGTGAATCCGTAGGAAACTCTACTAAACAAACAGCCTAAAACCAATTAAAGGTAGAAACTAATCAACTAAAAAGAGATGCA
>Ga0116231_10006441_pt1 | contig 22376 bp, 20 predicted proteins | sample S1TSphgellanicum_2_FD_89695 | JGI IMG/M metagenome (GOLD analysis project Ga0116231, IMG submission 89695) | Host-associated microbial communities from peat moss isolated from Minnesota, USA - S1T2_Fd - Sphagnum magellanicum MG | ecosystem: Host-associated > Plants > Peat moss > Unclassified...
ATATAAATGATTCATTGGAATTGTGTATGTGTGTGTGTGTGTTCATTATGAAAAATAAAGTGATTTTCTATTAGCCTTCCAATTGGGTTTTGACCTTTTGCAATGTTATTGCAACTCAACATAATTTTACAACATGAGTTGCGACATATGCAACTCACCACATGTGGAACCATATACATATGAAATTCATGCAACTCGATTGCAACTATGCAAAAATAACTATTATGCCACTTTAATGTAACTAGTTTGCAACTATTGTTGTAATGTCATGACAATGTTGACTTTCATCCATCCATCAATGATGAACTTTATTGATTCTATTGCAACTTATTTGCAACCTACAAGTGTAGTGGAAACCCATTACTGGTTGCAACTAATTGGCAACTATGTGACAACTCACATCAACACAAGGTTGTACTTGTGTGTAATTGCAATGTACCCAATTTGCAAAGGGCAACTAGGTAATTACTATGGAATTACTACTAGGCAAGTTCATCCATTGACAACCCTAATGTTTGTGCGATTTTTTATTCATTCATCAACAAACCTAAGTTGCATGATTTTTCATTTGTCCATTAATTAACCTAATGTTTATGTGACTTTTCATTCATCCATTGACAAACAAAATCTATTGATATCCTTTGCAACTAAATGTATGGGTTCCAATGTAATTGTATGGCAATTGATTATATAAATAATTGACCCACTTGTCATTCATCCTAGTTCCCATCCTGGAATTCTAGCACATCCCTCTTACCCCCCAAATGTTACGAACTAAGGAGTGTACCCCAACTATTTCTTCTTTCGTTGTTTTCACTTTTGGACTCACATGTGAGTTTTTAAAAAAAATTGGGGGTGCGTCAAATGGGGTGTCATGGATTTTGGATTCAGGAGCCACGCACTTGTTTGTGAGCCCAAGTGCGATAACACAACTCGAATGGGTGGCCACAAAGGTGGCCAAACCCATCAAGGTCCAGTTAACACAAGGAGCCATAACATGAGTAAATGAGGTGGTATCAGGGACTGTTTTGGAATGCAACAAAATGAAATTCATGAAATTTTTCATAGTTTATGCTTTAGATGGCATTGATGCCATCTTAGGGAATATTTTTTTAGATGCTTATCGTGTAAATGTTTTAAGAGGGGTTTCCAATTTAAGAATCATTGCCAAACTAAAAGATATGTTTGTTAATTTAGAAGTGGAATTATAGGCTAGTTTAATTAAGGTCTCCTTGCATTCATTTGGTCTCCTTGCAAAAATTGTAGGAAACTTCGTTTTTAATTATGCATGTGGATGAATCTAGTGCCAAGTCTAAAGCCAAAGGGGTTAAGCTTTGGCCTATTTATATTTCCAGCATAATTAATAAATTTTTGGACATCCTAATGGACGAGCTCCCTAAACATCTACCTCATTTTCGCAATGTGGACTATAAAATTGAGGTGGTGTTTGGGTCAGTGCCACCTTCCAATTCACCTTACATGCTTAATAAAAAAGAACTACAAGAGCTCATGGTTCAAATAAATAACTTAATGGACCAAGGATACATTAAGCCAAACAAATCGCCTTATGGTTCACCTGTTTCATTTGTAGATAAAAAGGACGAAAAATTACACATTTGCATAGATTATTGCACTTAGAACAAAATTATCATTAAAAACAATTACCCTTTGCTCTGACTTGACGATCCTTTTTATTGTCTAAATGGGGTTTCTTATTTTAGTCGCATCAACTTGAAGTTAGGCTATTATCAAATCCATGTGGAAGATGCAAACGTGGAAAATATGACCATGAGGACAAGATATGGCTCTTATGACTTCTTGGTCATGTTGTTTGGGTTGTGTAAGGCCCCATCCACTTTCACAACTTTGATGAACTCAATATTCCACAAGAAGTTAGATGAGTTCGTGATCATCTACATAGATGACATTTTGATGTATTCCAAGTTTGCGGAGGAACATGCGACACATTTAGAGTTTGTGTTCTAAAAGCCCAAAGAGAACAAGTTGTATGCCAATTAGGCAAAGAGTGAATTTGCAAGTCCAGAAATGGACTTTTTGGGACATGTGTTGTCCTAGGAAAAGGTGAAGCCTAACCCAAGGAAAGCTGAATCAATTATGGAATGGCAAAGTTTGGTTTCAACAAAAGGGGTTACATCATTCTTATGATTAGCTAATTTTTACACAAAGTTCATAAAAGATTTTTTGCATTGGCAAAACCGTTCATGGACCTCTGGAAGAAAAATGGATCATTTAAATGGAAGGACGAACAACAAAATGTGTTCAACTTGTTGAAGGCAAAGTTGTTGTCACCATTAGTGTTGTAATTCTTGAATTTTGTGAAGCCATTTGAGGTGCACACAAATGTAAGTGGCTTTACAATAAGTGGGGTCATGATGTAAGAATGACACTTAATTGCCTTTGAAAATAAAAAGCTGGTGAAGGTTTAGTTGAAATGACCAACTCATGAAAAGGAATTGTTTGTGGTAATGAATTGCTTAAAGGCATGGTAGCATTACTTGGGCTTTCATAAAACCAAAATCTTAACGGATAGTGTATCTTTAAAATATCTTGAGACTCAGCCAAGGGCCACAATGAAACAATTGCGGTGGCATGATACCTTGGCCCTTATGGACATCATGTTGATCCATAACCCTGGCAAATACATTGTAGTGCCAAATGCGTTAAGTCACAAAAAGGAATACCAAAAGGAGATGCCTTGGGAAATTATTCAAATTTTTTGAACTATATTCATCAAAGAAAACAATCTAGAGATAAATATGTGAAAAATGTATGTGAAAAATCGTTTGGTGCAAAGTTATTTTAATGACCTGCACCAAAAAAAAAAGGTGGGAGGGATCACCCTTTTAGACATATTGTTCAGATGGAAACAATCATGAGTCTATGTGCCAGAAGGAAAATTACGCACAACGGTTATGCAAGAAGTTCATGATGTGCCCATGGCGGGACACTGTGGTGAAAAATCAACGAGGGAGTTTTTGGGGAAGATTTTCTATTGGCTTGAGATGAAGGAAGACGAAAATCATTACATTCGCACATGCATAAAATGCCAAAGTACCAAGTTGGTACATAAGAAAAATTTCGAGTTGTATAAGCCCTTCCCCATCCCTTCAAGTCCATTTGAGACTGTCCCAATGGATTTTATGACATGTCTTTCGGAATGGGAGGGGATGGATGCCACAATGTGGTGGTAGACATGTTCTCAAAATTGGTTAAATTTGCACTAACCCAAACAAACGCCACGGTGATGAGGTAACAAAGTTATTTTTCAACATGTGGGTCCGGCATAATGGTATGCCGAAGGTCATAATAAGTGACCAAGATGTAAAATTCATGTTAGAATTTTGGACACTGTTAATGAAGAAAATGGGAACCAAGTTAAAATTTAGCATTGATTTCCATTCGTTAACCAATGGACAAACATAAATAGTGAACAAGATATTGAATCAATATCTTGGAAATTATATTGTTGATGATCATAAGGATTGGGGTGACCATCTAGGTTTGGCGGAGTTTTGTTACAACTCCACAAAATATTCGACCACAAAAATGAATCCTTTTCAATTGGCCTCGGGAATTAAAGTGAAACAACCCATGGATTTAACCATTCCTAGAAAAAGAAGCACTTGCCACGAAGGCGACAAGGAGGCCGAAAAGATGGCCAAAGAACATGAAGAAAAGAAAACATGGGCCATCAAACTTTTAGAAAAGGTGCAAACTAGTTATGAGAAACAAACCAACAAGTCGCAAAGGCACATTGAATTCAAAGTGGGGGACCTAATGTGGTGGAACATAAAAGATTTCAAGATGCTTGAAATTTTTGCGAATAGGTTTATTCCAAAAGGACGCGGGCCTTTATAAAATCATTTATAAATCCCACCCCAATGTGTACACTTTGCAATTCCCAATGACATTGGTAGCCCACCTCACTTTCCATGTGTCCAAGTTGAAGCCAATTCATGAAAACAAGAAAAAGAAGGATTAGAAACAAGCCTATAACCTAGGATTTAATTTTATTGAACATAAGTTCGTAGGGGAAGTCAAGTGCATCCTAGCCGCAAGGTAAACTAGACAAATTGGCAAACAATACCTGGTCAAGTGGAAAGGATGTCATTCGAAAAAATCATAGTGGGTGAAACTCGTTCATCTAAACCATTTGCCATAAATTATTGAAAAGTTCGAGGGAGAATAAGACTACGAAATGGGCAATAGGAAAATACATAAAAATAAGTCCAACACATCAACATAACATTGATGAAGACATTGATTTCTAGAAGGCGAGGGGTGAGAGCAAAACCTAAAAGAATGGACGTATATCTGAATTGAAGTTAAGGCAAGATGATAGTTAATTTGAAGTCGAAATGTACAAAATAGGCAAACCATGGAAGAAGTAAATGAAGGTTGAGTTGAGGTGATGATAACTAATAGAAATGGACTTAAGGAGTTGAAATCAAAAAAAAAACTTCTAAGGGCTCAATTAGGTGAGATTAGGGTAGTGATGCATGTGCATTAAATGGCATGCCCTTAAACTAAGAATAAGTTTATGGGAGCAAGGTTTCCAGTGCATGGGATTGCAAACCATGTCCTTTTAAGGCAAAGGGGTACGGCTTGGCTAAACCCAAATTGGCATTATTTGTTGGCGCGTTTTATAGTCATATTCTAACGTGGTTGCCTAGGGTCACTGAGAGAACAAGCCTAAGCATGAAACTTAACCTTCAAATGTTTCAAGGGGCCAAAAGAAGGGGAATGTCACTTGGTAAGAAAAGCGAGCCCAAGAGGGGTGTGGTGTAGTTTAGGGGACCAACATAGAGATGGATAGGAAAATTGTTTAAAATTTTTTTTGCATCTAAAAGGGTGGAGCCTAGGATGCGAACTATACATAAGTCGAAAATTAACTACTTTCCTAAAGGCTTGAAATCAGAGGGTGGCAAAAGAGGTTGCTTGCCATGACAAGGGTGACATGTTATTTGTGTCTACGAAAACATAGACCTCCCAAAAGTGGGGGTGAATGACATGCCCTTCCATTTAAGAGATGTCTTAAGTAGATGTGGGCTTCATATCGGGACCACCTTAATGGGGCACTAAAGCAATATGAAAGTTAAGCCAGAAATGGCTCTATGAGGTTTGACTCTTTTAAGAGTTAAGATGCATTTATACTTTGAGGTTGGATGGGTTAAGGTGGGAGTTTGGGCTCTTATCGGCCAAAGAAGATGATTAGGGGTTGTTTTCGGGACTATAGTGCGAAACATTATCCCCTTAAAACCCTCAACAAACGATCAAGCATTGTCCTGGGTTGCCCAAGGGGGCGAGCCCACTAAATTACTTAGGACGATCAGGAGTTGTCCTTTTAAAGGTTCAAGGTTGCCGAAAGAAGGTTGGCCCTGAATTAAGTCCTTTGGATCAACTCTAGGAGTTGGTCACAAAAGGCCTTTGAGTCAACCGAGGGTTGATTTGGCTTAAGGCCATGTGGACCACTTTGGGAGTTGGGCCCTGGTTGGCTCCAAGTTAGACTAAGACTTAGCCTCAATAACATGGTCTAGTGAGTATGAGTAACGAATCTAAGTCCATCCTAAGTGGTCGAGACTTGGGACTAAACAAGTGTGTCATGGGTGCGTAGGTAGTTAGGAGTTAAGGGAGTTGACGCAAGAGGAGCTTGGTGAGGTGCGTGCAGCGCAAGGCGACAAACGGGAAAATGTGTGTAAGCTTCATTTTTCCACATTAAAATGACGTGCTTTAGTTGAGTAATATGGGAATATGACATGACCTAGCACCCACTAGTACACCATCCATTAGATTACTGGTATGTGTTATGGAATGGGTTTAGGACCAAATGAAGTCCGGTAGGGTGAACGTTTGTTTGTGGGTTGGTAATTGGTTCTAAGGTAGAATAGCCCGTGAACGATCACTTAAGTGCTCAAGGTAAGCCAAATCCAAGGGGAGGGTTTCGTTGTTTTTGGTGTCCAAACAAAACTTGAACCCCTTCTATTGGCACAATTGGCGCATTAAAAATTGTCAAAAACAGATTAGAATTGAGAAAGTTACGACCCCCCAAGGAGAGGGGGCCAAGAACTCAGAAAAACAAACCTTTAAATACTACAAAGCCCATTCCTGATCACCCAAAAAGTTCCTTGTATGTTGCTATGTTGCTATTAGAATGCAAATAACTGAAGGTGTTGCTCCTATAGCACTTTAAATTGTTTGAAATGAATAAGAAATGAGAAAGTTAGATGCTTTGAAAGTAGGAGGGGTCCAAAGAGAAGAAAAAAAGGAAAATAATGTGTGTTTTGAGTTAAAAAGCTTATTTTTCTTCTTGTTATTTTTTCATTACTCATTTTGCTTTGCACTTCAAAGATGATTTCTCAAGCTAGAGGTAATGCTCCCATAACATTTTAAATCATTCAAAATGAAGCACAGATGACAAAGATCTAAAGAAGTGATCAGTGATAGGGTAGTGATTGGTGATGGACAGTTCTACCCTACCTGGGCCTGTTCCAAAGAATAACTGGTTTCCCCACTGTCAATTCACATTTCATGTTCTCCACCGTCATTTACATTACAGGTCAAATTTGACACTACAAGCAGAACTAGCAGGTGAATGTCTATCCCACCAGGGCAACCCTTGAAAAGATGCCTAAATAGGAAACTACAATCCGGTGAGATTCTGTTGTCAATGAACTACAACTGAGTCACCAAGGTTCCACCTTCCTAACCTAAATTCTCCTAACATATTCTGTAAACCCTCCTCCTTTCCCCTCACACTAACTACATAAATTACTTTATGTTAGTGGGTAAGTATCTGAGGTAAGTAGGCAAAGAAACTTGAGTAACTACTAGGTAGGTAGATGGTTAATAAGTGGTTGACCACTGTGGTAAACTATGGGACACATATATGTACAACGAAAAAGTGTTTCCTATCCATACATCATCCATCTTGCATGGTGTGCTGGTGGGTGCTGATTTACTCTGGCTGTGCAATGCTGATCCTTTTATGCTGTAGAAAAGGATCAGCAATGTGGCGCCACGAAAGGATCAACAGTTGCAAAAAGGTGTTGTATATTCATCAACATGCATTTAGTCCAGAGCTGGGGGTTTCAGGACTCATGACCCCGGAGGAGCTATATATCTTGCTGGAGCAAAACATCAAGGGCTGATCTAATTGCTGTCAAACAGCATCATCGAGTAAGTCATGATGCAGGGTGACCAAAGGGCAGCAGCAGCAGCTGGCCCAAGTTACAAAAACCGTAACTTTGAACAAAGACTGTTTTTGATCGACAGCCGACTGCTGCTATCTACACTGATGCAGTAGTGATCTGACTCATGATGCAGCATTACTCACACTGTTCCACTTTCTCCGAGGGACAAATTGAATGTTTCGAAGTCCGGCTGGCAGGAGAACTACAATGCAGCAGCTGAGACGACCCTCCAGGTTTCCAGGCCTTAAGTACATGAAGAAGGACCTGTTAATTGTGACACAGCACTCATGTTGCATGCTAGTAGTACTAGTGTTAGACTGGATCAGACCAAATCGATCAGCTCTATATTACCGCACGTTTGATTTCAGTCTGACAACCGCGGCTCACTTGCAGTCTAATCATAGTCGCTAAAGTTGCTTTTGATGCTACAATATTATCAGCGCCCATGACGTTTACTATAGATTTTCTACAGAACTTTTGGAAGCCCGTTAAAAACTTAAACCTCCTACTACTATATAATTTAACCCGGTATTCTTTGCGATTAAATATCTAGCGTTACTCTACAGTGTGCAGACAATATACATTGTCCACATGACTCACTGGGTAACCTGCTTTAGAGGCAAAGTTTTACAACTTATTGCATTGTGTCAAAGGTTTGCTCATATATTGTAGACTCCAAAGAGCATGTTGAAGCAGGTTCTAACTTTGAAGAACCTTAAATCATCATGCAAATTGTACAAAAAATGTATTATACAGAGCTTGTGATGAATTTTGAGATCTCACCTACCCTCTCCATAATAAATCATGAACAGTATGGACATCTAACATCAAAGACAATTTTTCCATTCTGTATGAACAAATCCCTCTCACAATGAACCATAATCAAGATCCAATACAAATGCCACCGACAATGTTTGTTTGGCCAGCATAAACATTTTTGACTCTTTAGAGTTCTCTGTCTGCACTTTTGACAGTCAAATCAGGTTGATCATTTTATCTATATTCCTGGAGTGCTATAAATCAAAAGAGTGTTTCCAGTGGACCAATAGTATCAGTAGGATCGATGCAAAAGGAGAGGGACATTGAAGGCCAAAAGCAAGGTTGACTTCTAACCTCCACTGGCATTGTAACTGCCAAGCCTATTCAGTCCAAGAGTGGGCGAAAATTGGGCTAGAGCCCATCTGGCTAAGATTGGCTGGTCGACCTGTTAGTGTTGGCAATGTTAAGGGGTTGCTGATACCAATCCATGTTGACAAAGGGTTAGAATCATAACTAGGGTTCATTTTCACTGTGCTTGTGGTCGTTGCAGAAGCTGAGAACAAAAGGTTTTGGGATAAGTCGCCTGACAGGACCCGGTCAAAAGCTGAGTTCTTGGAGCTAGCCTCCTCACTTTCTCCTACAGAGTTCCTGGGACTCTCCATATTCATATCTGCCAAAAAGGAAAAAAGAAAAAAACTTTGTGAGTACACACACACTGTCTGCTGTCATATCACAGATTGATAATGTTGAACTAACTACCAAGCTCTGGACTGCATGCTACATAGTCAGTTCTAGGTTCCAGTTCAGGATCTAGCAGCACAAACAGTAAGCCAATTAAAGACTGCACATCAGACAGGACTCCCCATATATCAGTACATATTATTTCCATGTATGTCAAATCTGGAGGTAAAATGAATTAGATTCCAAGCTCAGCTCCTGGTAAATTAACCGACTTATATTAGGCACTAGTTCAATACTCAACTGATGTGTGTTTTGATAACAAGATGCAGATGATCACAATGAGTCAAGCAACAACTACTTAGCACTAGATGGTATGTACATAATTCTACACAAGCTGACCACGCCCAGCATGCACATGGAAAATTTAACCTGAGATATTACTATTCCCATGATTGTCTAGTTATTTTCCTAAATCAAGTGGCACCTTCATATGCCAGATCGTAAAATATGCTACTAAACTGGCAGCTCTACAGCATTTGTCATATATTTTCTTCTGCAATTGATACAACAGAGTTCATTAGTCTGCTTCTTCTGTGCTCAAACATCAAAGAACATTACTGTATGTCAACTACACAATGGAAGACTCAATTTTCATCTTAGTAGAGAAACATGAATGGTTTGAGGTGCACATCAATACAGTACCTGATCTGTCATGGCTCCCTTGGTTGTAAGTCAAGCCTGAATTGCTAATTGCTCGAGTCTCACTAGTCTGGAGCTGCTGATCACTAGCTGCTGTACCCACATGATCATAACCTGCAGGCTGCTGCATGGCTGGCTGATCAGGCCTTCCTTGATACACATGAGAGCTGCTCAGCAAGCTAGCAGCTGGGTTTGGCAACCCATGATGGTGCCTCATCAATCCTGAGCTTCCAGCTGAGCAAGAGCTCTCTCCACCTCCATGGTCTTGAGGCAGCACCTCCAGACCCATCAAATTCCTTAGCAGCATCCCATTACTTGGTACACTGCTAGTATTGTACCTGCTGGAAGCCTGGGTAGCTGGTGCCCGCATAGTGTCTGATCCAAAGTTCAGAGGGGCACAGGTAGATGATCTATGTGCACCTGCACCATCTACTTCATGAGGACAAGAACAATTGTCTTGTCCTCCTGCATGTCCCCAGGTATTCCTTTCATTTTTATGCTGGGCTGCAGCTTGTTGATGGTATAGTGTCTGCCATTCAAGCAAATTCTTGGAAAGGCCACATGAGGCTACACCAGCTGAGACAAGGTGATCCTGTTCAGTGTTCATGAGTTCTAATCTTGAGCCAGCTGTTCCTGTAGGCAAGTTTGACGTCACAATCTGGAGCTGGTTCTCATCTTGGATTCGAAATACTCCATCAGAACTAGGGGTATTGGAAAGCTCTGTGATCAGTTTCTGATCTGTTGGCTTACATTTGAAACTTAAGTCTTGTCCATGCTGTCCATTCACAGCTGCAGCATGAATCTTCTGAGGATCATACTTAGACATGTCAAAGTTTGTCACAGCATTGACTCCACGAAACTTGATTGCCGCTATGTCGTAAGCCTCAGCTGCTTCTTCTTGTGTACCTAAAATTTAGTCACAGGTCTGGGACTTAATACTGATCACATGTTTCTGGGTGACCATTTTGGATGAAACATGGATCATAATACAAAAATCTTCACCTCAAATTTCTAGAACAGCAAATAAATTTCTAAGTCTAGGATTGGAGCTTAGTGATGAAAGAAACATGACCTAGAGGACTCTTAGTTCAGTTGAGGCCTAACATATTCAAGGGGTCACCATCAAAACATTACTTCGATAGCTTTTAAGAACTGCACAGGACAGACTACTTCAACTGAAAGCTTCAGCATAGACATCTCCTGTGAAAATTCTGGATGGAAGTTTTTAAACACTTTTTTGACAAATCCTATTACTGAAATTTTCATGGCTTGCTCAGTAATCGACTTGTTCAAATACTTGTCAGATACAAGAGCTTAGCTCACTAAACCCAGCTACGTTAAGCTTAAGATGAAAGACGGTGATAAAAGGAGGTCTAACACTTGGACCTTGTCCAGTGTAGATTTTTCAGGATCTACAAACCCACTGACAAGTCTCCTCTTTCTGTTTTCGAAGTTCATCTATGAAGAAAATAAGGCTCTACCAACCCCAAAAATATGTCACCACTTGCACTGGAGAAGGTGCCACTATAGCACCACAGACTCAGAGTCTATGATTTGAGACAGGATATTAGAAAAGCTGTAGTTACACAAGAAATTTTCATTCAATGTACTTAGCACTCTAAAAACTCTGGCAAAGAATAGTTGGAAGTAGAAAACACAGGGGAACCTCATAAATAACCCTGTGAAACAGAGAAATCAATGTTTTCTCACCAATCTGAAACAATAACTTTCATCTTTTCATAGGAAAAATTCAAGATTCTCTTGATGGAATTCTCACATGAAATCAGAAAAAAAAAGGTTTTTGTGATAACCTATTGTGGTTTGACCCCAATGTGCATAAGGCCCCCAACACCTATGGAAAACCATGCATATATTTAAGACATGAAAGGGTTTGGAAAAAAGCCTCACTGTAAGTGCCAAGGTACAGATCTTTGTTGCCAGCAACTCTGCCAATCCGAGCCTGCCACCTCCCATGCTGGTGATGTCTTGTCACACCCCTGTACACTGATGCTCCTCTTGAGAATCCACTACTCTTCCTGTTGCACAAAAACATGTTCCAGTCATGTATTGCACACTCTTAACACTTACTTGTGATGTGTTTGTGTAAGCCACAATTATTTCTTGCAAGTGAAAAGAACCAGAGTTGCAGTAAAACATATTGGCTACAGCTACATATACCAGTTTACCAAATTCTCTAGCCTGATTGCAACTTCAACTTTCCATCCTGCTGGCTCTTTAAAATCTCATTCACAATTTCAGTGCATTACCTCCGCAAGGAAGCAACATATTCTTGGCGTGTCATATTCTTCATCACTTCCAGTTCTGCCTCATAAGTGCTCAACTGTTTGACCACAGAACTGTCAAACTCATCAGGAAACGGAAGGCCAACCAGTCCACAAGCTAAACCATCTAGAATGGTGGTTAAAGATGGAATAAAAGAGTCAATACAATAAATCAAAGATAGGATCATAACCCCACTTTGCATTAAAGTACTAGAGTTGTATTTATTTATGAGTGTGAGAGAGTGAATGAAGATAGGAGGAGGAGCAAGGTAGTACAGGAAAGTTGATGGTAGTGCTAGGTCCCCAATACTTGAGGGCTGCCAAGTCATAAGCTCTGGCTGCTTTATCTTCCTTGTCATACCCTCCTGAAAGTAGGCCAAGTAACCAATTAAATAATTAGCAAAGATCAACAGCTATTCATATGTCATGCAATTATTGATATTAGGCATCCATTTCATCATTCAGCACAATTGCAAGAAGAAAGTTCCAAATTTTGAATGTCTCAAAATTACAGTGAGTCATTTTCTGGCAAGCCATAAATATACAGGGAAGCAAAGGAAATTATTTAGCATGCCATAGAACTGAGCTTTAACTTCATGAGGTCAGGTCAGTAAAAATCACATACCTAAGTAAACTGTGAGAAAAAAATGCGCCAACAACAAAATGCCAACCATGCACAAACCATAGTTATCATCAGTCAGTGCTCTAACATTGCAGCTTAGGATCCACAAATAGCCAAATAATCTAGAACAGATGTAAAACAATCTGTCCTTCAAGTTCAGACATTTCATGCTGCATTCCATTGAAAATTTCCATTAAAGGACAATCAAAGGATAAAACCACTGTAATATCAATTGAACCTGACTAGACAGTGACTGAAGGCAATGAGTTATAAGCTATCAAGGGGATACACAACACACCTTGACGTCCTTTTCTTGTCTGTCCCTCTTTCCTACAGCTATTGTCCCACAAGTGTGCCTCATACCGTCCTGTCCAACGGTGCCTAAATCACACCCAAGATCCCCACTTCAATACTTCAATGAAGGAAACTGCATGCTTGCCAAGTGTACATGAAGAATGACAAAAATAACTAAGGTCACCTAGTTAAGCATGGATAGAACTGCTTGCAATAACAGGAACTCATACCAGATAAAGAGTCACAGAGTCATGGACATTTCCCTTGAATGGATAGAAACTAGAGGATTGAAAACTTTACTTGATTGAGGTGATCTCATAAGCAAACAATGCAGATCATGAGTACACTTGCTATCCAGAAAAACATTATACAGGTTTGAACAGTTCATTCCATCTGAAACATAGGAAAAATAGGTCACAAAGCAACACGTCACATGGACATGTCTGGTCCAAAAGAAGATGGGATACAATACTGCAATTGTGTACTGACGACTCATTTGCTATGATGATGGACAAAGGAGTTCTCAAATAGTGGATGTTCCATATATTGAGTTTCAACACTGGTTGGTCTAAACACACAGTTTCATAAGCACTTCCACCGCACAAACAACCAACAGATCATTATGTTTCCAATTGGAATAACAGGATTTTTTGGACTTTGGCTAATTTCAGTCTTGTAACTTGGAGAATAGTTGAGATCCTTTCTTGTATGTAACCATAGAATTTACTGCTAAAATTAAAAGCAATAACATTAGTTATATTGGGATAAAGAGTCCAACCCATGTCCCATTTGAGTTCATCACTGATGAGTCCAATCAAGAGCTCTAATCAGCAAGGCAGATTTCTCTTGAATCTGACAAGGAATGATTGATTGTTCTGGCAAGGTGTTGATGCACTTTTAATTGTAATGAAGATGCAAGGGCCTTAAGGGTTCACCTTTCCAATTTCACAAACATAACCACTGTAAGCTGATTGCTGAGATGCAATTACATTTGTAGTGGGCACGTCTGACGAAAGATATTACAATACCACATGAGAGATTAGGATGGCCACAATGAAGACATTGGCCTGCAGGACAATGAAACTTGACTGTACATTTTGGCTTACTTATCTTCATCATTAAGCTATCACATTAATTTGAGGAGTGGAGTCTAGATCAGCCTGGGAAACAAGTGATGTAAGAAATGAACCATCTTGCTGAGTTGATCACAAAGAAATAAGGGGATCGAATAAGTAGACTCTAACATGAGAAGTTTAGAACTGAGTCCATACAGCTGCACAAGCTGTCATGAAGAAGACTAGATGTACAATCTGCACACTGTGTGTAACTGTGTTCACAGCATCCTGATGGAACGAGACCCTAGTGGATTACTAGCTCCACGATGGACCCATGGAAGGGAAAGCACAGAGTTGTAATTAGAGCAATGAGCATGATCACAGGTCAAAAGATAAAGCTTTAAGGTTGCTGACCTAGTGATAATTTTGGTGTTTTTTGCAGACTCTTGAGAAATGGGTTTGAAACAAAATGGATTCTTAGAAGGAATCGATTTGCAGAAATAGCTGGTGATTAGAGGATATAAGTAAGAGATAGTACTGCACGTGCGCCTCACTAGACTAGTTCAAGAAATACCTGGTCACGCCTCGGTACACTGAAGTTCTTTGGCCAAAAGTGTCTATAGACTTTCGTGGGGACGGCCCCCCGTCTTTGCTTGCAGCTCCTGCACCCATCCGCCCGGCTCCTCGCTTGCGGGGCTCTGGGATGGCTGCAGCCTGCGGACTCGACTCGGCCAAATGGTGGCCGGGGAGCACAAGCTGGTGGTCTACTGCATGATCGGTGACATGTGACGAGCCAGCGCTCATGGAGAGGGAGAGCGGCTGCCAACTTGCCAAAGCCGCGCTAAAGCTGCTGCTGCTGTGTCGCGTTTGTGGTCCCAGGTGGTCTGCAGCCGCCTTCGAGTCTGTGTCGGCTTGATGGTGCAACCATGACTTGAGCCCCGCCGATGAGCTCTGCGGCATCTGCAAACTGCAGTCGGATCGCTGCTGGTCGAGTGCACTTTGTAACAAGTTCTGTGCGTGAAGATGCGATCGACTTTGTGCGAGCAAATTATTCTCCTGAAGCTGTTGCTGCTGCTGCTGCTCATGAGCTTCGTAACAATGATTAAGGTGGTTCAATGCAAGACTGGACTGCTCTTGTTGTGGCATTGCACTTCCGTATGCGAGGTGGAACGTGGAGCTCGGTGCCATGTCTCTTAGTGATCCTGATCCTCCAGGAGCTGAGTGCGTCGTGTATGGAAGGTTGACATTGATTCTCGTCTGGCCCTCTTGGTAGTTAGCAGCAGCTCCGTGCGCTGCTGCTGCATTGTAGTACAGACCCTCCAATTGCTGGTGTTGATGAGAGTGGTGATGGTCGCGATCTGTGCAGTACTGACCTCCAAGAGACTTGCCCCCCAGAAAGTCCTCCAACTTGGGCCCATCTCTACTGGTCTCGGCTGACGAGCTGGATGGCCTTTGCTGCATGTGATCATAGTGCGCTGCACCCGCTGTGCATCCCTGCTGCTGTTGCAACTGGTGATCCACTGCACCTCTGTTAACGGTCAGCCTTGAGAGCTGATCCACAGAGATGAGATGGTGAGCCTGCGACTCATGGATTCCGTGAGATACATCTGCCGCTTGCATTGCGTGCTCTTGAAGTTGCCAATGGTCAACTGCGTTCATAACACACCAAAGCAACCATGATAATATGCTTGTTTGTTCAGAAAATTTTATCGACGCAGTTCAAAAGAATTCATCGACGACCAAGTATGGCACAGACTACAAAAACCGAAAAGCGAGTGTCGTAAACCGAAGTGAAGATAATGGCTTTTTTCTCTCTTTTTTTTGCAGAAGCCACCACATAAGAATCTTACTAGAACGACCAGCTCTCGAGAAGTAGTCTCTTAAAATTCGTCCAACCCTTGAAGAACATCGCACCCACCTGCGTTTTGTGACCTCCTAAGCAGCGTCTCCATGTGGACTAGAGATCACATGTGCATTACAGCAGGATAGAGATCTTAGGCAGCCTAGCACATAGTTACTTCTGGACACACAGTTTTACAGCATCTGGTTTGCGCATGATGTCTTTGGGAAGAGACAGGAGACCATCTGTTGGCATCTCGTCCCTCCCAGATTGTATATGATTTACGCTCAGTAAACGGAGTTTTCCCCTCCGCGCATGCGGTTCACCTCCATGTGGACTAGAATTGGAAGGCAGTTGTGTGAGACTAAAACTAAAGCACATGGACATGAGCTTCTTCTCGCCTACAGCAACTTGCTGGCTTAAGCTAGCCGTCCACTCCAAGTAAACTAGCTCCGAGAACAAAGCTCACCAAGTCCATAACGAAGAACATGTAATAGTTTCAACCCGTCTAGTGACACACACACCCACAAAGAAGGCTCGCATGATGACGCACCTGAGTTTTGTGACCTGCTAAGCGCCTCCATAATACAAAGAGATTCATGATCATCAGAAGACCTCATATTGTCAAGACGTAGTCCTAGAGGGAGAATCATCAGACTGCAAATTCACTCCCCCAAAGAACCTAAAATATATATGTATATATACGGAACAAGTCTTGTAAGAAAAATGACCACCACTAAACAAACCCCAGTAGGTATATCTTCAACCACCGCCACCACCACAACTTCGACTTCTTCTTCTCCTTATTGTTGTTTTTCTTCTAATTCCTACAGACCACGGGGGAGATTCTGGTAGGAAGAATAGTGGCGAGGACATGAAGGCCGACTGAATTACAAGAGTTGAGAACACGCAAGACTCGAAGCCGCATCACAACATGGGAGCTTACTGCTGGTACACGTGAAACAAGCCGAGAAAAGGAAGGTATGCTTGCTGGAGCTTGAACGAAGGGAGCAGAGTGCGTACTAGTGAGACGAGAGAAAGAAAGAGCAAGGGAGCGAGCGCCAAGGAAGAAAAGAAAGTGGCAGTGGACAACGCTATTGAACATTGCGCACTCCCGAGGAAAAAATGAGCGAGCGAGCGAGCGGGCGAGCGAACGAACGGGGGTGGGGTTGAAAGAGTCCACAGCCCGTTCCGGGAGGTTGGTCCACTTCGAGTGGCCACTAAATTTGTCTGAAAGGAGGAAACGTTTTGTCCTTGTCGCTTTGTTTTGTCTATTTTGTGCGGTCATGGTTCATGGCCCTTTTTTCGCTTCATTTTTTCAGCTCAAGTCGGGGCAGCCAGGGCGGGGGAGAAATGGATTGAAACTACTAGGCTACTTACGATAGTCCCCATCAGGGGTGTTTTTTTTTGGCAATTTCATGAGGTAGGTGGACTCGAGATCCTCCACACGAGAGGACTTAGCCAAATCTGGCTACAGAAAAGTAGAAATTTTCTGAAGTCTTGCTATGTGCTGGCGACTTGCAAGAAGTCGAAATATGGCGATTTAAGCCTTCTTTTCCTCGAAATGTGGCGAATTTAAGGCTACAATATTCCCCATTAACAGCGCCAAGGATGGCTGCTATTCCCTATTAAGTAGGAATGTGGAGTAAGTTATGGCTACGAAGTTGTTCCGTGGAGGCCGATGGGTACTATTCACAATTTCACCGGCGTATGGAGTTTTGACTCTTCTTAACTGGTTTTTTTTTAACTCTTTTTGTTGTACAGGGTAGCTGGAATGCCAGGGCCCACAATTGGAAAGAACCCAGGTTCCTTGCACAAATTAATCAAAGCCTCTACCCCCTTCCCCCCTCCCAAACTTTCCCACTCCCCCAAATTCAGGTTCATGATTGGACCATCCTAGAATATTCCAAATAGAAAATATATTAGATCTCCATTGAAACCAACCCTTCCTTCCTTCCTTCCTTCATTAAAAGGACACTAATGTTTGCAAAGTGTCCAAGAGTCCCTATGACTTACCACAAGTCCTCCAGCATTGTCAACACTAAACATGTAAGAAACCCTTTTGTTGACCACCTCTTTCTGCAATGGATTTGCTCCATTTGCTTCACACACAAAAAACCGTGAAGAATCAAAGTGGAGATGGGTTGAAAGTTGAAGGTCCATACAACAAGTGAAAGATACTCCTAGGACAAAACATAGAGTATACTGAGTAACTTAGATCTCCACCCAGCCATAAATTCCACAGCTTCAAACGTGTGACAACCTTGAGCTCCTTGTATTAATTTTTACATGAGGTGCTAAGTTCCTAAATAATTTGTAGGGTGAAAGCATTCAAAGTATTCCTTCCTAACATTTAAGTCATATACTATACATTTAAAGATTTCTTTGAGATGACAAAGTATCATTTGCATGCCAAGATTATAATATAGTACTCAAGTATTAGATAGATTCTAATAACTTGACAAGGAATTGATTCTAGACACTCCAACTCAAAAGTTATCATGGACAAGGAATTGATTCTGGACACTCCAACTCAAAAGTTATCAAGGTATGTCACAGAGTTATTATTTTTGTCAAATTTCTATAATATTCATATTTTGTTAATAGACCCAAGTTTACAGAAGGTGCGTTCACACTTGGTATTTGGGACTTTAGTGTTAAGTCCCTTAACACCATACTAGTCATTTAAGACTTAAACTTACTTATCGTGAAATTTTTTTCTTAAACTAACATTCACTTAAACTTAAACTAACATTAAGCTGTTGCCCATTTAACATTGGGTGTCACCTAGGATGCCAGCTAGATTTTCAATTAACATTCATATAACATCAAGTGTGAATGCACCATGAGATGTCTAGGTTGTTGTTGTGTATACGAAAATTGTGGAAAAGGACAAAATTCATATTATCTATTTTGTAAATTGAATTTACTTAGCTGTAAAGAAAAGACATCATAATCAAAGATTATTTCTTCTACTTATTGTTCACTATTATGTTTTCCAATATAAATGTGTAGTTAATCATTTGATGTATGGTATGAACATTACACCCCAATCAACAGTTACATTCAATAACCATACAACTTTGTGTTACAAGAAATAATAGTATCATCTGCATTGAACTTTGAATTAGTGTGGTTTTGGTAAATGCTTTGAATAAAGCACACATAGCCCACATCAATAGTGCTTTGATCTAAGTGGTGGCTTATGTAGATATTTTCAAGAAAGCCCACTTTGGCCCATACCGATAGTGCTTCCATCAAATTGATTGAGTTTGGCATGTATTCTTGTCAAAAAGACACAATCTAATTTTAACCATGTTCATATCATGGAGCACCCATTTCATTATAGCCTCTTGTGCTAACACGAGATTAACAAAGAAAACATAATTCACCTCTTTACTTACATGGATAACATCTTCATATTATAGAGACCATCGCATACATTAAATCTTTGCACAACACTACTATAAGGAACCACTATCATAACTTTTATGTCCTTAACAAATTCAAAACATATTTTCTTGTTGACTTTCATTTTAAGAACAAATTGAGCAACAAACAATATTTTAATTTACCTTCAATGCATTCAACAACCTAAGTCAAATTTGTTGTCTAAACACAATTTATTTGTAGAATTTTCAAAAAAAAATCTTAATATATTTCCAAAAAAACCATTTGGAGAAGAATATATGATAAAGTAAAAACATGTTAAAGTAAACTGAAAAAGTAAACATTGTAAAATCTTACTTAAAAATAATACAATTTTGATATAAACATAAGATAATATAATTTTTTTTTTTGTAAATAGAAATATGAAATCATGGGCATACTCATATTAAGTTTATGGTAAGTTAAATATAAAATTTGAAAAAAAATAATCTTAAAAGTAGATTAATAGTATCTCAAAAAATGTAGGTGTAAATAAATTTGATTTTGGGATATTTTGTATATTTATAAAGGATTTTTTTAAAAAATTATATTCAACTCACCATAAATTCAATGGAGGTGCCCATGATATTAAAAGTTTTAAAGAATCAATATTTCATTTACTTTCAACCTTTTTAAAGTAATGTGCACATCTCTTGCAAGTAAATGCATTAAAAAAAATCTACTCGAATAATATCAAACAAATGATTCTTCAATATTATTGTCATAAATTTTTTTAATCATATTAATCATTGAATAAAATTATATTTTTACTTTCAATATGTACCAAAATTAATTTCTGACTACTTGTCATATTTTTGATAGGATAAGTTATTTGTACAAACTATCTTGCTTTGACCCATCATGAACATATAATTTTTTCATCACAAAAGAATTATCATGAGTTTTACTTGAAATAATTATTATAATCAATAAAATGCATCTTAAACTTTTTGTATACCATTTGATGTAGTTCAAACCATCAATTATTAAATTAAATATAATGTAATAAAATGAATAATTTCTAGTTATGAAGCAAGGATAATGTTTAGAAGGTTCATTAAAACTTTCAATGCATGAATATCCATTGCCACCAAATGAAACCTTTCATGATATTACTATCAACGTCATATTTTATCTTCAACACAATTTTGACCCAACAAACTAACAAATAAATGGTAGGTCATGTCTAGAACCTTATTTCTTTTTATCTTGAAGAATCTAATTTACCACAAACATCATATTCAACCATTTTATAATAAACCCCTTGTTACATACAAAAAATCAATTAACATAAGACCACCTAAATCTATATGTACAAATTCAAAAATATTTTTTGTGTGAAAACCTTTAGATGTGTTGGGAAAGGAACCCTACAATGATGTTTTCCATGTTCATCCTTGTCATTTAAAAACTCATGACACAAGCCATTCATATCCATGTTTTTAATATGAGGATTAATTGACATCATTGCCCAATTATGCATTGAAAGATACTCACATCTTTTATGGCACAAATCACATTTCTTGATATTTGTGTTGTAATATTCAAAAAGGTTTAACAACATCAACCAAATTATATCACACTCCAATATAGTGGTGTTATTTGAATTGATAGATACCAACAAAGAGTGATTGGTTTGAAACTTGGCTTTAAATCATAATATATATTATTTATGAATTAATGGAATATAGATTTATTATTCTTGGAACAAGACTTAAATTTCTATTTTCTTAAGAAATAGACTTTAACATAATTCACACATTTTTGTATGGCATATTTGTTATTATCACTAATCATTTTTTATGGCATTGCAATGATGATGATTCCACATGGAATGAGAAATGTTGCAAAGCTTCAAAATTAATGTAATTGAAAAACAATTATGTAATGCAAAGGTCAATATAATAATGTCTTTCATTTGTGACATTTCTTAGGTTAGAAATGTCACCTAAAACTTATATATATATATTTCAATGCATTTCACTAGTAAATTCTTCATTTGATGATTTAAAAAATAATAATAATTGACACTACTTTGAAATTTTTTGTGTTCACATTTTTCATTTTTTCTGTGTGACAAACAAAATGTTGTCATTTCAAAAGTCCATTATGAATCCATAATCTTTTTAGAAGTCATCCAAATAAATTATAATGATTCCCATTAAAGTCTATGACAACATGAATAATTTAAAAATTGACAATGTTAATTTTGAATATGGCTTTAAATTTTACATTTGTATATAATCCAGAAAAATTATAGGTGTGATAATCCAAATTGTTCACCTATTTATGTTTTCACCCTTTTTCCCTATTCTCATGATCAACTTTGTTATTATTTATTGTGATTACATCTTCTAATCCATATCCAATATTTTTGAAAATATACTTGTCACTAATGCAAGAATCTATTCCACTATCACACACACAATCTTTTTATAAATGACAAAATTATTGACCAAGTACATAGAAAGAAAGAACACATCTGAATCATGATCAATTGATAATATAATTGGTTTGATGGGGTCATAAGATTATTCTACATGTCTTATGGGGTCATAAGGTATGTAGAATTTCCAAAGTACACTGACAACAACTTGCCACTTATTATAGAACTCGTAGCTCCAATTAACAAGGAATCAATGTGGTGTTCTCTTACTCCAATACTACCAATTACATGTAATTCTTTTTTACAATCCTACCTAGGTGACATATTGTTTCCAAATTATTGCCAACAATAAAGGTTATAAAACACTTCATATGATAATTTATGTAATATGACTTATGGTTCATGGATGCAATTTATCCATGAACATCCAAATATAAAATCAACAAGTTTTATCAATTGTTATTTGTGTTTGATCCAATGTGAATAATTAAAAATACTCAAATGGTGGGCCTTTCAAAAGTATCTATATAAACTTTCAACATGATTTGGCCATCCAACAAAATGCAAATACATGTAATGTAACTTACCTTCTTTAACCAATTGACATTAGTTTAAAGTATGATTTCATATTATATATCTATTCATTGCATTTGAAGTCTAGTCATATTGTGTATGTATGAAATTTTATTTGAATATTTGTTTGTGTATTCTATTTCCTTGTTCGTAATAATGTTTTTATTTATAAATAGTTGAGGTTGTGCTTAAGTTTGTAAGGTTATGGTATGACATTGTAGTAGAATTTTGGTTTGTGCTAATTGGAAAATGTTCTTTACAAGGATTGTTTGGAAATGATTACTTAGATAAAAATTAGAAAATCACATCTATTGGGTTAGCAAATCCATGATGAAGCTTGGTTTGTGGCCAATAACATACTTAATAAACATTCAAATGTAAAACATTAACTCTCAATCTATGTTATTATCTAAGAAATCTCAACTACCAAAGGACTTTAGTAGTTAAAGGATTATTGCTAGACCCCCCCCCCCCCCCCCACAAAAAAAAAAAAAAAAAAAAAAAAAACAACAAAAAAAAACAGACAAAAAAAAAAAGAAAAAAAA
>Ga0116231_10006442_pt1 | contig 22374 bp, 20 predicted proteins | sample S1TSphgellanicum_2_FD_89695 | JGI IMG/M metagenome (GOLD analysis project Ga0116231, IMG submission 89695) | Host-associated microbial communities from peat moss isolated from Minnesota, USA - S1T2_Fd - Sphagnum magellanicum MG | ecosystem: Host-associated > Plants > Peat moss > Unclassified...
CAAGTAAAGGTAACACGACAATGAGTGCAGTCATAACCTCATGAGAGTCGCTCACAAAGTGACAGACCATCACCTTCATCACGAACGGCAGTGACGAGCTGCCATGACTACCCACTGAGTTCACCAGCTCCCAACAGTGGGTGTAGATACGCATATAATAATCTTCCCAAAAACCAGAGGAAAGAGAGATTGAACTTCAAAGACCAGGGGTTCTTTCAGGTCCTTTCCTTCCAGAAATAGACATCAAACTTCAAAGACCAAACTTCAATTCACAATTTCAAAGCTATGAGAACAAGAAAGGGGTGAACATTTTTTTCTTTTTGAGCAATTCACTCTCTGTAGGCCCTCTGATTTTTCCTCCACCTAGTCCATGGATTGACCACTTGCAACAGAGATCCCTGCAGCAGCTCTACAACCATTCTTCACTACACACCCCCTTGCTATGCTAGATACCCATAAGCAATTCTAACACAAATGAAAGACACACCATCAACTTACAGCTTCATGAGGATTGCACCAATGACATCATCTAGAGATAAACAAGGTATAGAGCATCCAGATAAACTCCTAGTTTTTTGAAGCAGAGATAAAAAAATCAGGAGAGTTTGACACTCTTTCACAATAAGATCAGAGACAAAACAAAATTACTAATGTTCGCTGGTGCTAAAAGGATCACACTTTCTATCATACAGACCAAAAATCAGTGGCTAGATGATTCAACTTAGTCTCACACTAATCACCATGTTCATACACTCTCCAGTCATACATCTTGTTCTCCTCCTTACTCAGAATGCCTCTTGATCAACATAGTGCAACATCCCTATCATCAGTCCATTGCTCACTACATGCCTGTTCTTTCATCTTCTGGATCCTTCCAAACATTCACTAGCAGCCTCACGAAATTACAGCACTGCATTCATTGGTGCCATGCACATAAATTGACTCGAGCACACAATTGAAAGGGGTATGTACACCCTAATGCCTCCAAAATTGAAAGAGGTATGTACACTCTGTTCTATCCATAAGGCAGCAGAGGACCTTCAAGAATCAACTGGATAGGCACTAGACATGGCCTAGGTCTCAAAAATCCTTGACCAGCAATGGTAGTACCTGTTGGTTTGGTGTTCCAATCCTTTGGATGGAGCAGCTAATTCCCTTCCTAGTCTAATCCTATAACTCAATCATTGATATTTCCTTATTGCAGTCAACATTAATGACAACAAGGACATTTATACATTCAACAAAACAGTGAGATTGAAGGTGCCACAACAACCCAGACTTGGCTAGAGATGAGGGGCATCAATAGTCTGGCTCAAAGACTGCATATCTCACAACACCTGGATCTTTGTTATGTCAACACTATCTTTTTGTCAGTTTGTCTTTCTTCCCCTCATTGTGAATGCAAGAGTTCCATTCTTGCATTTACAAACTAAACCCAAGGCTGCCAGCCTACGTATATTCGGCCCAGTAAGTTTGGGTCTGTTGCTTGATCTATCAAGCAGTCTACTTGCTCTTGAACTGTTCTGCAGACTTTACCTGGAACTTGTGCACGGGCATTGCGCTGTGGATCACCACGGATAATTGCCTCTAGAACTCCTGTATATGGCTTGTTTGCATGCACTGATGACCAGAGCTCCGCTATGGTGATCTCTGCTGGATTCCATAACTCCAATTTGTGCTGGGCATTTTCCACCTTCAGTTCCACATGCTCCTGCTCAGGATTTGTTGCTTCCTGGTGCCAACAACATTTTATTAAGACCAAATCCTTGGGTGACAAAGAAGCAACAAGAAATGAAGGGGGCCGTCAACAGACTCATCATCAGGAACAAATATACATAGATATGTCTTGTGAATCCAACATAGGTTTAAGGTGCCCAGTAGAAGCTGAATGGGTACAGGGGATGAGTGAACTGATGTCATAAGCATGAAGGTAACCTCTAGAAGAAACCCAATTACATCTAGCCTGGCTTGACTGGGGCCTAATGCACTCACACCAATACCTGGAGATCAATCTCTTCAAGCCCAGATCCTGAACTTGTAGGCCCTCCTACCCTAGTTCCTCGGGCACGTTTCAGCTTTACTGCCTCCTGCTTCCAATCAACCAGTGGCTCCTTCACGAACACCTCCATCACAGCTGAGATTATGTCACGACTTCCATGTAGAGCAGCCATGATACGCACCATATCACTATGTAGCAGACCAACTGCATCTAATGGGAGAAGGAAATTTGTGAGCTGGCTTGTCAATCGAAATGGTACAAGCTCTGGGACTGGAAGGAGGAGCACATTTGTGCCAAAACTGTAGCCAAAGTCAATAGGCACAAGGGTGCCACTCCACATGTCCACCAGTGTATTTGCAAGATGTCGGTCGCCCACCCCTGCAATATAACCACAAATACTTAACACAGCAAGGCTCCGGGAAAAGTTACTCCGCAACGCTAGGTATGATTCTGCACTTGTTGCCAACCTTGAAAATCCCATGCGCAGGGCATCCCTTGGTAGCTGAGCTCTAAAAGCATCCAACTTCAGAGATACTTCTTTGTGATCAGCTTTCTTGTACAAATTGTGATAGTTTTCCATCATGTTCTTTGTTCCACCTCGCCTCCCAACCCATTCTGCATACTGCTCTTGCACCTTCACAAGCCATTTATCAGGTGAGATTTCTGCAGGTTTCTGACCCTGCTGCATAAGGGCTGCTATATGTGATGACAATCCATCTTTCATCACATCTTCCAAGGTGCTTGTGTTCTCCACAAACTGGAGAAGCCCACATTTCTTTGAAACTGGAATCACAGCATATGTTCGGATGGAGAGCCTCCGGCCAGAACATGCTGAGTCTCTTGTTAGAACACCGTTCATCACTTCAAAGAGCTGCTCAATTCGCTGATCTAGTCGTAGGTCCTCACCTCCCTTAACAACAAATTTGTACTCCTTCTCATCAGAGCCTCTCATGGTCAGAAGTTTTGGTCGCTGTTTTGACTTGAGAGTAATCAGGACTTGATCAAAACCCATCAGCAGCACATTCGAACACAAATCTGGAGCTTTTAAACCATTGTACTGGCCAGGGATCTCTATTCTCCATCCTTCAAGTTTGCCATCCCTCCTGTCTCCTTCCAAGCCTTTGAATTGATCAAAATCAGCAAGCCACTTGGAGATTGTGGCCAGGCTGCTCCTTCCTCCACCTGGAATGCTTCTGGCCAGTTGTTCTAGCAATTTGCTCATCGAAGCTGAAAAGGTCTTTGGATCCACTGAAAGCAGCTTACTCCCATCATGTCCCATCTCCTTTACCTGTTGCACACACAACACTGTTTACCCACTGCATTTTTCAAGACACATTGATCTACAGAACTGAGCTTGATCTATGCACTTTGTCCCTGGTCCAGCTCCAATGTCTCCCCTATGTTACCCACTTTTTTCCTGGCATGTGGAAACAAACACAGATATGAGGAAGATGGCATATAATGTGGACTCACAATGCGGGGTGCCCAGTCACGAGCAAACTTGAGATTATATTCTCCAGAAAGTCGGTTAGTGCTATTCAATGCATGTGTATCTAGACAATCCTCATACATTTCATGAAAGCAGGCCTGGGCTTTCTCTGGATCACCACTGTGCAAGAAACTCATAATTCTTAAGAGGCCATCTCGCATTCGTTGCTCTGGAAAAGTCAGATCTTCCAATCCTCGAATGACACCTTGCAGTAGTGTGTTCCTCAAGAGAGATTCCAACTGCTGCGTCCGAATGGAGCCTGTCACCTTGAAATCAGTCTTGCTCACATGAAATGCAAAGTAGAGAGATTGTGGGTAAGACTCAGCTATGGATTCCAAAACTCCCACAAGTGCAGCCCCTTCTTTCTCATCCATTACTGCAAGCATTTGTGGAATCCAGGCAATGAAAACCCAGCTGCTCACATGACTGACAAGCTGCTGAAACTCCCCATGGGTCTCCGGATACTGCCCAATGAGAGACAGGAGCCTGGCTACTGAATGCTGTGCCTGAAGTGAGCTGTCAAGGGCTAGTGCATTCAGCATATGCCTTACAACAAGACTAGGGTACTGCAATGCCGGCAGAAGCTGAGATGAGGGTTTCCTCTCATCCTCAATTCCCTCCAGTAACTTATCCCCTGTCTTTGGCTTTGTAAAGACCCTCAGGAGCTCATCACAGAAAAGACCAAACTTGAGGGATGCTTTGGCTGCAGCACGTGGATTAGATGTAGCCATTGAAGACTTACTCTGAGCTGAGGCCCCTTGGGACACTGCTGTGGAGTATGCCTTGAAAGCTGATCCCAAAAGAGAGAGACAAGTCTTAACCTTAGTGGATTCTGCATCTTCCATGCTTATGCTTTCAATTTTTACCCATGCAAGTTGAGCAGAGACATTTCCTTCAAGTATTTTGAAGGCTTGCATAAGCTGTCGATCCTGTTTGTTGATATAATCAAGAACCTGATAACAAAGAAAGACAACAATAACTGAATCCAGATGACATCATCATCATCTCACTGCTCACAAAAGGTTGTGCTCAGACTGACCAAATGCAAGAATCCTGGAATGCACATTCTATCCACCATTGACAAACACTGGAAGTAAGAAAGAATCAATAATAAAAAACAGGGGCAGTGCAACATATATGTAACTGTGGCAGAGTGAAAAGTTTGAAGCACCTCCTGAAGCCTTTCGACCCTCTCTTCCAATGATCCCAAACGATCAGCCTGCAGGCACCGGAGCTTCACAAAGGACTTGAAAAAGGCATAGTAAAGCTTGTCCTTCTTCGGAGCTTTGCCTTCTGAGTCTAAATAAGCAGACATATATGCCTGTAGCAGAGCACACTGCACGGAATCACAACTCTGCATCTAGCTCTTGCAACAACATGCCAGTCTAGCTTCACATGCATGCAACACACATTACTCTTTGTATCACACCTGACAACAGTAAACTCCCTGAAATGTTCAACTGAAGCCAATGATGATTCAAACCTCTGCAACAGTGTATGCTTTTCGCTTCATCAATCCATGGGCTGCTTTGAAGTATAAAAGGCTTCTCTCTGCACTAAGTTTGGCAACAGATATCTTTCCTCCATCTCCACCTTGTGTCCCATTGGTGCCAGTTTGGACTTGTGTGTCCTGAAACTTTTGGAAGAATATCAGCCGGTTTTGAACTATGTCATCCCAAGCCTCTACGTCATCCAGCTGAGAAGATGGCCACCGTTCTTGCCATTCTTGAACCAACCTGCCAATTATAATCGTGTGACCATGCCCAAGACAGTCATTGCTAGTCAGTCATCTAAATCATAAGCTTGGTCCAATGACTAGCTGGTTCTTTTGATGCATATATAGATTTGGGTGCAAATTGAATTTTGGATTTTTGGGAAGAAAACTATCTTATGACTCTTATTTGCTTATTGAGACAACAGGAAAGGAAAGGAAAGGAAAGGAAAGGAGGATAATTTCTGGAAACCATGTGAAACATAAGAATGGGTACCTGGGAAAGTCCTTGCATTTGCCCTCAACAATGACATTCAGAAATTCATCCAATTCAATGATCTTCTGAAGCTGGCGAACTTCGAGATGGCGGGCCCAAACTGCAAGAGGATGCAGGGCGGACCACCTCTTTCTGAAATTTCTATAACACTGTCCCAGGATAAAGCATGCTCTGTCCCAATCACTATTTACAATTGCTGCAGTTGCCAGGTAAGTGCCAAACTCTTTCAACAGAACTTCTCGCTTGATAGGATCCTCAAAAGAAGCCTGGATAAACTCCATAAGGGAAGTATGATGAGTTGTGACTTTGAGTGCTCCTCTTATAAACAAACTGAGATATGGATCCTGCCTTTCAGGCTGCCAGAGTTTTTGATACTGTGGCTCCTCCGAACCATCATCCATTATCTCCATCAAAGTCTCCTGAATAATCACGTTCCAGTTATTCAGCTCCATCAGGCAAGAAAGGCGCTCGTTATACCACATATCTATTTCTGTGCTTGATACTGCACCCTCCAATGCACCTGTTTGAAAGACCCACAACACTAGCTTTTAAGATTCTGGCTGAGAATAGGAAGAAGAAGACAAGAAAAAGAAAACCCAATGGAAAATGCAATAAGTCAGTGGTGCTCACTCCTTGCAGTGCCTGCAGACCCACAAGGCAACAGCAAATATGAAAGACAAATGATTTAACCAAGCAGAACATCCCCAAGGACTTCCTGAAGTACATGGCCTCTTGGAGGTAAACAAGACACTAAGTGCAGTAAGCAGTCTACCATTCTGATGCCATCCAGTGAGTTTGTCATATAGTGCATTTGCTTGTTCGAAATCTCCAGCAAGTTGAGCTTCCAATGCTCTGTGGGTTATTTCATGCTTGGTCAAATGTTTCTGGAAAAGTGCAAGAACTATGTCCTCCTCTCCCACAACTTGGTACAACTGGGCAAGCTCCAACCAAGCATCTTCAAGTGGACGTTGTTGTTGTTCCAGGTTGATTTGCCCTCCCTGTCCCCTATGACGCTTCTTGTTGCGTTCAGCTGTGGGCTCAGGGAATGTCTCATGCATTATCTCATTCTCGAGCAAAAGAATGCCAGAATGAAGATTTGTAGACTTACGACTGACGGAGCCTACTAGTTTTGGTGGAATCCAGATCTCCGGATCTTGGAGACACAGAGATTGCACACAGCTGACAAAGGAGATGCCATTACAAGTTCGCTGCAAGGCAGCCTCGAGTCCTATTCTAACATCAGCCCTGATATCTCGACCCACTGAAGGCAAACAATAAATAGCCTTGCAAAGAAGGGTGAGTAGAAGCCTTGCAAAGATTGCATCCTGTTCTGCCAATGCAGCCAACGGACGCAGAATCTCTTCATACTTGATTTCAATGTCAGGCAGCTCCCCTGCACCAGACAACCCAATTAGTTGCAGAAGGGTTTGAGATCATATGTTACACTCAAGAATAGTCTTGTTAATGTATCCTGAGTGGCACAGATCTTCCAGCAATCAGCAAACGATCAGCACCATTTCCAATCCAGTTCAGAAAAGCAAGTCCTACCAGTACGGTAGTGTCTCATCATATGCACTTTGTTAGCACGCTCCAATGCCTGAATGGCAGCTCGAGCCTCACGCCTTCTATTTGCACGAATCACCCCAGATAAGACCTGCCCATCATAGCATAGGAGGTTATAAGCTTCTTCTGCAAATGTAAATCACATCCAGTTTTTTGTAGCGTCATCACATGAAGACAATAATAGTAGGGGAAGGAAGACTCTCTCATGATATTGGTATAGCACTCAAGAGGCGCATATGAGATCAGTGTATGAGTAATATGATTGCAAGACAGAAGGTAGATGGGCTGATATGCTTGGCTTGAGGACAAACATAGACATTTCACACCCGTCTTGAAAAGAGTTGTCGTCCTGATTAAGAGACCGTAGTTTATCATGTGCAAGGTTGAACTTTTACCTGTGAGTGAGCGGCAGCAGGGTGAAGAATCCTTCGCCGAAGATTTGTAGAAGAGTCAAGAGGTGTTTTACCCTCTTGTACCACAGACTGAGTGTAGTCAGTGGTCGCAGATCTTTGTGACATTGCAAATAGAGCACTACTACCAGTGGCACCCTCCTGTGTGGAGCTGAACCCCCCTCCTCCTCCCCCCTGAGTTTGTGTAAACGCAAGTGAAAGAGATGGGGTCATGGTTGCACGAATCATGCCTGATGGCAGTTGTTGCTGTTTGCTGACTGTAACATCATCCATGTTATTTCTTTCACTGCCTGGAAGGCTTGAGAGGCCACCTTGTGAGGGTTCCATACTAGCTGGACCAGAATGGAGTTGTGTGTTGGAGAAAAGTGGTGTCATGGGTAGGCTTGCACCAGCCGTCCATGATGTGTTAATTGAATACTCATGAAATTCACAGTCAGCGAGAGGAGCAGTAAAGATGGGGCGCCTGAAATCAACTGAATCTTCACACAACTGCAAGACCACCAGAATGCCAAACACACAAAGTACGAAAGACACATTCAGAAAATTGGAAAGACAACAAAAAAATACTAAGTTTCCCCAGGACATTTCCAACATTAGATGTTGCAGCATGCATCTAAAAAGGTGTGGACACAAGAGATTCATGTGAGTACCTTGAGGAAAAGAAAATTCATAGATTGTGCCCAGTGTTCTTCTATTGTTGGGTCATACATCTGTTTCATGAGCTGAGTGAACCGCTCTCCTACATCCTGCCACAACAGAAAATGAAAAAGTGTTTAGGTTTAGGATAACTAATACCACAACAATGCAAAAAAAAAGGCCAGGAAATCAATCCATAACATCTCTGGCCTATGAAGGAAAGGCCTGATACTACTACTACTGAGAGAAAGGATAAAAGGAAGAAGATGTTACCTGAGAAAGTTGGGTGTGCCAAAACGTCTGCAAACTCTCTTTGACCACATCTGATCGGTCACAAAGGCCTAGGAGCAATGATTGACACAAAAGCTGATTCCCAGACATTCCTTTGCTTTGATGTAGGAAAATAAGGATGTCATAATACAGCTTCCGGCAGTCTACATTCTCGTGCACACCAAACGTGTCACATAGAACAGGAAGCACACGCTCACTGATTTTATCTTCATTAACCTCCTTTAATAGCACTGCAAGAAGTTGCAAGAACTTGAGCTGGGCAATCTCATCCCTGTGAGTCAAGACTTTAGGGAGAGATGGTAAGATTTGGTTGAACAGACTCCCATCACAACTTGGATTCCGTAGAAGTATATCTAGTGCAATTGACTTATAAACTCCATACAATCTGGGGACTTGTTCAACCACCAAGTACCCAAAGCCTTCAAGAAACTTTGGGAAGCGCACAGTACACTTGTCCAGGATGTTAAGAAACCTGTCAAACTCTGAAGCATTATACAAATTCTTGAGGACCTCTGTTAATCTTGTCTCAATAAACTGATCTAGAATCAACTCCTTGGATTCACTCCTGTGTTTCAAAACGATGCCAAGAAGCTCTGCAGCAGCTTCATAAATGTACTTTGTCCTCACAGTTAAATTGTTAAACAATGCTTCAGCAATCTCATGCTCTAAGACTGTTGGATCATTTGCAGGATCATAAATTGGAAATCCTGACGCAACAACAGCCCCTAATAACTGCAACCCAACTAAGCGTTTCTGCTTAACATCTGAGTTGTTCATGTCCAGTTTTCTCCCTCCTGCTACCAAATACTGCAATATTGCTTTCCTCTCTAGTGCAATGCCATCCTTCCAGTTCTCGAGAAAGAGACGGATGATGTCTACATTCGCACGCAACACCTGATTTGATCCATGCCCAGCCACTCGAATCAAATGCTGCACGAATTTGGTTGCAAGCCCATTATCTGGTGGGGCTGGCATCTTCCACTGCAGTATCGTGATGCAGATGTCCCGCAGCATATAGTGAAAGCTAAGGCCTCCTGACTTTTCTGGATCTTGAAGGATGGTTTGTATGTAGGGCTGGAACCATGCAGATGCATAAGGAGCGAACACTGCCCGTGCCTTTGTCACCACCTTAGCAAGAAAGAGACGCACATTGATGTGTGTACCTACAAGAGGAGAAAAATGATCTCTTCAGAAAGATATTGGTATCAGACAAGACCTCTCTGAGGAACTCTCTGCTTGAAACTCTGCTAGAAACAGTAGATCAAGGATCTGCAGAGAAGACAAGCACCAGAGTAGAACTTACATGAATTGTCAAATGTGTTGTGGAGCAACCGCATCCAGTCTGGCATAGTCTGTGACCCACGATACACCTCTCCAAACTTAGAATGTAGATGCTGAATTACATGCAAGATCACTCTCATGCATGGGTGTTGATCAAAGTCATCCTGGTCGATAACTGCAGCATCAATAACATGCTCGCTAGATCCTGGATCCTCCCTTTGTTCCAAATCATTCCCTTCTGTTGAACTCACCAACCCTTCTTCATCTTCCCCTAGCAATAAACTTGAATCTAAGCTCTCTGCTGCAACTGGATGGTTTGCATGGCCTCCAACAAAGGAAGTGATGAGAGCAGGCTCCTGACTTAGGCTTGCGGTGACCATATACTGAGAAGAGAGTGTTGCATTTACCCCAGAGGTAGCTCCTGCAGCTCGCATCTGCCGAGCTTTTCTCTCCACAGCTAATCCTCTCACTGCCTGATTTGCAGCAATGGTTTGCGAAGTTTCTACTGCCAGATTGTCATAAACCTTGTTCAGATCAATGAGGTATCTCCAGCGAAATCTTCCAGGTTTGTCTTCAGTCAGTGCTGAGAAATGTGCCATTGACTCTTTTGTGCATGTGAGAACAGCAGCCAAGCAATTGTAAGCTGCAATGTGAAGATCTCTCCACTCCTTTTCATGTTCTGGGAAGGGGGTGTCATCCACGTGACCTTTGGGTGGCCGGGTCTCTGCATAGGCTTTCAAGATGAGGTCTTTCTCTACCACTGGGTTGATCTCATCTCTGATCAATTGGACCTTTACTCTCGAATATAGAAGCTCAACTAACCCAAAGTGGCAAATTTTGGTTGTAACTTCTTCTGCCCATTTCTCTGCATCAATGGTGTTATAGTTCATTTGCAGAGATTCCAGAAAAGACTTCATGTGCTCAGCATACCATGAAGTGACAGAACTGGATGGTGATGCATTTACCAGAGGTCCAAAAACACTCTCTAAAATGGAGCGTCTCAGCAACAGTGTCTTGCTGGAATCATTGATTACTCGATAACAGAGATCAAAAGCTTCAGTCCTCCTTTCGCCAATGAACTTGGAAAACGCATCAACCGTCTCCAAGATTAGCTTCCCAGACAGCTTTGTGGGAGTTTGGAGGAGAGGGAAGAGAACCTCAAGAAGCTCCAGGCTCTTGCTCCTTGATATCGCCCCAAGCAATGTGCTCAACATCTGGACATAACTGGATCTCTGATTTGAGCCTCTTGGCAGGTCAGCATCCCGAACTAGTAAATGATCAGCCACGATTCTTCTCAAGGAGTTACTCAGCGTTTCCTTCAGGTTTTGATCCAATGAGGAATTGAAGAAAAATGGTATGAGAGCAATTGATGAGCATTTTAGGGCAAAGACTGCACTTCTGCCAAAAGAGCTGTCTGAAACCTCCACATGAGACCCATGGAGGAATCTAATGAAAGTATCCATGATGAAAGCAAACCAGGGTTGGCCATGCAAAAGAACTGTGTCATGAGCTGTATCCATCAGCAGCAACTTGTGGAGTACTTCCAGAAAAAACTGCTTCTGGACAAGAAAAGCCTCTGGTGTGCAGGATGGTGCAAGAGCTGGAAGGTGTTGAAGGAACTCCTTCAGAAAACTACCCTTTGTGATGCTATCCCCCATTCCTCCTGGCTTCAAGTAATCATCAAGTAAAGCAGTCAAAAGCAACCGTGAAGTGCGGTTTCCAGCTGCTGCCGCCTTTAGAAGAAGCGCCAGGCATTCACGATAGAAAAACTTAACCTGCTGAACAATTGTCCTCCTGAAATTCACATAGAATACTTCACCAGCTGTGAGCTTCTGAGGGTTGTTCCTCTGAGAAGAAATGGGTTTCTCATCTAAAACAAGATCCAGCAATCTTTTTACTCGAACCCCCAGACACATTGAGAGAGCCAATATCTCTGATGCAATGGGTTCAAGTCCAGGAGGGCACTCTTGATCAATTCTGAAGACATTGAGCATCACCTGCTCACCCATCACAGCAGCAGATTCTTTACCAATAACTGCCAAGAGGACCCCAGCCTGATTGAGTTGTTGGTAACCTTTGAGAAGGCTCATTGCATCCTCAAATCCCAAGCCCTCAATCCTCCCAGACTTTTCTAGATCAAAGCTCAGAGACCTCAAATCATATGCAGCAGGATTCTCCCCTCCCATCAAACTCTTCAGCAGTTGTACAAATTCAGTTTTCACTGCTGGGCAAATCTCCATCAACCTGCACAAGACTCTCATTGCTAGCTTTGCCAGATCCTGTGCCTTTTTGGGCTCAGTTAGAACAAAACCCAGTTCTCGGGGCCGCAATAATACCAATGAGATTAGTTTCTGAAAGCTTGAACTTCCTTCACCCAAGAATGTCATAAGAAAGCTCTTCTCAGACAGTAGTTGATTGCACAAGTTCAAAAGACATGTGACTACCTTGCATGTCAGAACCCCAAAGGACTCACGCTCTGAAGGAGTTAGGTCACTAAGGTGGAGAGACGAATATTGTGACAACAATAGGCCTTGTAAAAACCTTGAAATTCCTGCCATAATATGGAGGGAACATGTTTTCTCCCCTTCCACCAGCTCCTCCACTTTGACAATTTTTTCCCGCAGAGCCCACTCAAACCAATGCAAGGTCCGCATCAAATGTGTGAGCCACAACTGCATTGGTTGCAAAGAGAACAAGTGTTTCTCAGGCAGTATGGTGTACTCCATTTCCAAATCAAAAGGCTTCAGGGATTGATAGAAATGGGCACCCGAGAAAATCTTGGCTTGGACCCAACTTGCAGATGACCCCTCTGCATGCATGAGAGAAATGCCATCAGATACTAAGTACAAAATAGAAGAAATAAGAAAATGAATATGAAATGCTCACAGCAGAGAATCACAGTAACGACAGCATTGCTATTACCAGGTGAGAGTAGACAGATGGAGCTGAAGAGATTCATGCACTTGTTGCGGCATTTTTCATTTATCTGTCCTGTTTGATGGAAGAGCCACTCCAAGAAATCGCCCAAAGACAAAAACAAAAGCCTGTCTTTTCGTTTGCGTTGCAAGGCAGTAATGTTCCGCTGGATCAACCTCTGCAAAAGGTCAAGCAATTTGCTCAATTGCTTCACTGTGCCTGCACATAAAAGACATGATGATACACCACACACTATCAATTAGTGTCAACCCCAACTGCATAACTCAAGAATAAGATACAAGATATAGTGGATGCGATGAGGGGGCACCCTAACAGGAAGGTGACAAGAGAGACCAATTTGTTCATCATCAGTTTCGGCGAGCCTCAAGCTCTTGATGCAGAAGAATAGAATTTCAAATATGTGGTGGTCCACAATGGCTCCATTTTCTCTCAGAACTGGGTACATGCGATGTGCTGCCATTGCTGCACCAAGTCTGTGATATGGGTTTGGGTGGTCCATCCGATTGTACACCCTTCTTAACATTGAGGTCACATTTGCAAAGTTATCAGCCTGCCAAGATCCACCACTTCAGTTGGTTTAGTTCTTTAAGCTCCTGACATCTTCTTCCTTGCCAACCATGAAGACACAGGAAATAGTCTTTCTCCTCCTGCAATCCCTTCTTGATACAGCTTTCTATCAGAACTGAGACAGTCTATAGCCACAAGGTATGGCAAGACAAGAAGTATAAAACTGTATTATTCAAACAGATCTAGACTATAACCACAAAGTGCATCATCATTATCCAAAGGGAACCTGACAGGTGAGCCAGTAACCTCAGGGGGGGCATGCCGAACAGACCAGCGCATAAACTCAGCAAAACAATCTGCACAGAACTCCCTGCATCCACAACATCAAAAGAGATAGAGTGTTAAAATGTGAGTACATGAATTAAGCATCTTGTAAGTATCCAACCTCTTCAGCTCTACCCTTCAAACCTTGCATTGCTCCCTACCTTTCAGTTTTGCATCCTTCATTGTGTCTTTTGTGGTTCCATTGGTGGATTTGCTGCTTTTGTACAATTAGCTTCATGAGAAAACATTTGAGCACAGGGGTAGAGGGGCATGGACCTGAGGGAGCCATTTTCTGGGTCAACAAGCCCATCTAAAATTGCGTCGAGAAGGGCCATAGTTTCAGGATTCTCCTTCTGCTGGTTGCTAGTGAGCCAGTGTGTGAGCTGCTTTGCAAACTCTCTGAAGAGCTGCCTTGTTACCTGTGGTTGAAAAATCCACTAGGGGTGGTGAGAATACACTCAGGTCCAAATTGGAATGCATTCAACGCCTACCAACAACCATAGTTGCAAGCACTGGATACAAGAATCAGATCCAAAATTTACCAGTTCAACATCTGTTGCAAGCTGCAAGACAGCTGGAAACAATTGACGGTAAAGCTTGTCAAAGTGAACCTGTGGGACATTCAGATACAACAGCATTCTGTTATCACAAACTCGCATTTACACACAGCCTCAGATCACCTAGTCTCCTACCCACAAATCAAGAACAAACTTACTGATGCTTGGGTCTACATTGCAGGAAACCATAGGACTTTGGAGGGCAAATGAAAACAGAAACTGTCAATGAAAACAGAAGATCTAATTTAATTGAATCGAATCTAATCTAATCGAAGGGTGCTTTTTGTTCAAGGCCATAAAACAACATACTGATGGCAATTCTTCATTTCGACGACGGGTTGGTCCCTTGGCAGCAATTCCAAGCATAAGCAGACAGATTGCATGCAGAAGCTCACTTGCAGTTACTTTAGTCCGCCGATCACTTGAAGAGAGTGCAAGCTCCACTATTCTTGGGAGCAACGAGTCTGATGATGAAAATGTATCAAAACTCCTGTCACTGGCTAGCTAGAACAAACAATGATAACAACAGAGAAAAGAAGAAAACCAAAGTCTTAGGATGCAAATCTAATTACCTAGCCAAATGTCAGGCTTCGTGTCCCGGAATGGAAGAGTAAATTTCACTCGATCAACAGGGTCCCATGCCAAACCTCCAGTACCAGCTAGCTGAAGCAAATCAACACTTGAGACTAGCAAGTGGGCAAAGCCCCCAATGCGTCCCAAAAACTTCTGTACTCTCACTTGGACAAGCTCAAAGGGTCCAGGCTGCAACACCCAAAAAAACCAGGGACACAAGTTTATCTTCCCCACCTTGTTAATTTCCCCATAGCAACACATACTTCATGGGAAAAAAAAGAGAACCAATAATGTTGAGATGGTTTTTTTTTACCTGTGATTCCTTGATTCTGGCTTGCCTGATTCGCATCAGTTGAGCTCGTGAAATGGTCCCTACATTGGCAGATTTACTTGCAGCAGCTGGGGAATCTACAACATTCTCTGATTCAGACACTTCTGTAGTTTCCACCTGGACCAAATAGTCATTGAAGCAAGGAACAATTTCAGGGAGCCACCTCTGAAGTTCTTTAGGAAACATCATTTGCCACCGCTCCAGTGCATCCATTGCCACTGCTCCCAAAGGTGGGTATGTTTATGAAGTGTCGGTCAAGGATCGTCAATCCAAATCTCTTTTGCTTTTTCCCTTCCTATGGGGAGGGGAAGTTAGAAATCTAACACTTTTGCCACTTCACATTCTAAGTGCAAAACTGATTCCTCTGTCACATCCTGCTGGTCTTGAGTGTGTTTGGCATTAATGTTTTCATCTTTTAGCCCACTAAGACCATTGGAATACCAGTGCACAAAATGGGGACATATTTTCTCCCATCTTTTGTACTATACATTCAATTATGTGAGTAGAATATTGCATGATATATATACACATGTGACATCAGATCCAAAGTCAGCAGAAAAAAAACAAGTGCTTTCAGGATATCTAAGTCCAATCTTGAGAGCATTGCGCATAGGTTGAATCAAAGGAGCAATTTCAATCAGGGCCGGAGGTGCAGATAGGCATAGCCTAAGGCAGGCAGCTAGAAGCTCCAGTTTGTATCGCTTGCTGGCTACCAATACCTCTCGCAAATACTTGCGAAAAAGTTCCATGCATAAGCACCGATCTTCGCGAGAAACAAATGCTCCTGCCTGAATCAATGAGGCATCATGGTGGAGGTTTTTTTCAGGTGGAATGTTAATTTCTGTCGAATCCAAATTCTTTCACACCCCCCCAGTCTCTTCCATGTCATCAGCCAACAAGAGACTAGAAAAGAAGAAACATGATAAAGTACACCAGTGTCTTCAGAAGCAGGTTGGAATGATGCTTACATTACTGCTGCCATTGATATCAACTTCAATATCCTGAGATACTTGCATGTTGTCACCACCAGAACTTGTCGAACAACCTGGAAGAAAATAATTCTTGGAGTCTGCTAATTTTATGGTGACTGCCAACAGCTTGTAGAAGCCACTGATAAGAGGATATCCACTTGAGAGCTCGATGATAGTGCGACCAAAAGGATAAGTCCACTTTAGAAACAGATTTCCAAATGGACTTTCCATACCCAAATATGCCAAGGACAAAAAAACGCCTTATTAGAATCACAACAAGGGAGCTGATTCACAGCTAAAGATTCAGAAGTTGTTTGGTCAGATGAAGAACCCTGGGAAGCTCAACCAGGTGGAATTAGAATTTGACATAAAACTAGAAATGATATACACATCTCTGAACAGATACATAACAACTAGAGCTCCAATGCAAAATCTTCATTGAGCCTACTCTTGAGTTTGAGATCTCACCCTGAAAGTAGATCTTGCACAAATTCCACCTGTTTCACCAAAGCATATCTAGTAAAATCAGGCATCATTCAGCTCAGGCACCCTCAATTGCAGAAGATCAATTGCCAGGCAGAAAACAAACGGAGCAAACAAGAAATGCTGCAATAAAGGTATGTTTTATAACGAAAGGAAAGAGTGGCATAATGGTTGCTGAGGAGCTTGAAAGCTACAATATGTCTACCGGTCAGGCATCCACATTCCCAGATTTCAGCTCACCACACAGTATACAGGACTGCCATCTGTGTTAACCAACTTGGTTGCACATGTAGGTCAAATCTACTACAAAGCAATTAGTGATTATAGGCTTAGTGTGCAATAGAGTCAGTGTACAGTGTGTTGTTTTCTTTGGAAGGAAAAGTGTTTGCTTACCAAATTGAGAAACTTACGCATGTGCAAGGGATTCAATGGCTCGATTGCATCCATTTCAGTTTCTGGCTCCATTGCACCCACCTCTGTATCCTCTACAGTCATCAAGGAACAAGAGAAAAGAGCATGATTCTTCAAACAACCAAGTGCTACTGTAGACCACTATGAAAGACTTAACTCAACTCTCCAGAGCTAAAATATAACTCCACACCTCAGACAACTACAGGAATTGAAGGTACCAATCAAATGTGTGATGGCATGCAAGGACAAAAAAAAATTGCTTTCAGTTGCATGATTGGAGAGAATTTTCCTGGAACAATCTTCAAAAACTACCAAAAACCTGTAACATAATCTTTTGACACTTGTGTATGTTGTACATCGCCGAGGTTTACTGCATATACCTGAGGGAGCACTGGAGCCAGTGGGCTTCACTCGGTATTTCAAGTTCAGCTCTCTCATGGCTTTTATAACACAATGCAAGATTGCATCAAACATAGACTCTCTTAAACGGCCAGTATCAATGCCCACATCTCCTATATCCGTGGAGACAAGTTCTTTGGAGCCTTCTTCTTCATCATCTTCTCCTTCACTGTTCTGTGCATTTGCATGTTTCTCGTCCACAGAGAAATCCAGGAGATGAAACCAGAGGTCAACATAATGCTGCCATAGTTGCCCCTCCGCCTCACCAGGTGCAGTTTCCACTGGCTCCATTGATCTCTCCAGAGAAGACCAAACTACAAAAAGACCCAACAAATAACCAAGAGAAAACCAACCTTCAGAAAACCAATTTAACATGGTGAAGGTCGACCACAGCAGCAGTCTTCACAAGACCAACTCTTGCTGGAAGTATGAAAACTACTATATCCACATGCTTGTAGAGAATCATCCACCTCTGGAAAGACATTCTCAAGTTTAGATTCCATGCAGTAAGCAAAATGCAGTATGTTACATGTATCAGCCTCTGAACCCTTTTGCTTTCAGAAGGGCACAACCATCACACCCACCTACAGTATTCAAGAACAAGGTAAAGAAAGCTCCTTTGGAATGCAATGCCTTGAAGAGACTGCGAAGTGTTGTGTAAACAGCGTGCTTCTGCTTGGGAAAAAGTTGTGGGACTTGATAGTAGATGTTGCCAGTGACCTGCAACACAAACACTCCTTTTGTATCACAAACAATACCATGAGACGAAAACTACAACCATCTATGTAATCAAAGCTCAATGAGTGCATACTCAAGAATGAACCTATATCTCCCCGCTGAGTTCTCAACTACAAAATTGAGCAAGAATCCAATTGCTAAGGAGCAGGTCATACATGGTACTTTTCTGAAACCAGAGTCACTCAGAGTTAAAACAAACCTCAGCAATGAAGTAAACCATGAAATCTTCAACATCATCCAAGTGGAGGACAATATCTGCAAAGGCCCCCACAAGAGTAACAGCATGTCCTAGTGACCCATTGCATGCCTCTCCAGCCCTGTGCAGGCAATTTATCCAAAGCATCACCAGTACGAAAACCACAGTCCATCCAGTTCCTTATATGCTTGTGAGAACACAGGTTTCAAGTTCAGTCCCACTACTGGAGTGAGCCCTCCCATGAAAGTGGGTACAGGTGACCACCATTCTTACCATTACTCTTCCTCAACTCCCTCAAGCATGGTAGAAAGTCATCACTTTCAATTCTTTCAGGTTTGCAATTTGGGTGTTTTAGAGTATCATGTTTCAATTTGTTCAGGGGTTTATACCTCAATGAGGCACCAAAAGGTTGAAGTCGATGGAAAGCCTCCTTGAGACTGCCTTTGCCTGAAAATTTGGCAATTGGTGCAGCTAATTTCCCAATTGTGCGTATTGCAAGAGAGACCCGCATTGGATCCACACCTTGAGAGTTCAGAACTTCTAATGCATCACGTATAAAACACTGTATACAAATATAAAAAAATGATGTCAATTCAAATGGTATCTCTTCCATGTTGCTGAAGTTGAAACTGAACCAACTACCATGAGCTGCAGACTTTGCAGTTTCTGTTTTGACAATTTGACTTCATGGCCACTTACTGTATAAACTTGCTGGGCATTTTGCACTCTCTTATCAGATACAAGAGCCCTAGCTCCCTGCAGTGACCAACATCATAACACACAAGTCACATTGAGTTTCCAAAGGTCACAGGCACAGAAATGAAGAAACAGTCAAGCCCTTCCTCAAACAGATGGCATATCCAAGGTTAGGGAATCCTGTGCATGTGGTCAAAACAAACATTTGAAACCCAGATTCAGCAAAGAATCATGGCTTCAGACTTTTTACATGAACAAGAAACCGATCATAAGCTGGAAGAGCTGCATCCCTCAGAACTGCATTTGTGTGGGTGCTGCAGCAACATGCCAAGTCAACAACCAACGTGTGAAGACAAAGGTCTTCCTTTTATTAGAACTTCACTCTTCTCAGGTGCCTGTTATCTCCTTTACAACAAACTAGTTCCAGCACTTACAAAAAAGGATCAAAGGAACTGAGTACCAGTAGCTTTGTAGCCATTTGAGGTTTCTTGGGCCTTCTTCAAGAAATCTAAGAGTAAACAGGTTCATATGCCGTGACAACAATCTCAGTGTAACTGCTCAGGAGAAGACAGGTTAGTACCAGTTCCAAAACAAAAGCAACTTAAAATGCACACAGCTTGAGAGTCCAAATTTGCAGTTACTTAAAAGATGAAAAAAATCTCTACGACTTCTCTTCCATGCAACTCCAAAAGGTAAATGGTGTAGTGGGAAATTCCAACAGTGTGCAAGGATATACCTCTCAACGCCTCGTATCTCTTTAGGTCTTCACGAGGCCACAATACTTGCTCGATATATTCAAAGCACCTCCGTGAATTCACTACAGAACCTGCAAGTTGTTGAAGCCCATCGTTTCTTCTCAGATATCCATCTATCTGTGCATGGTCTAAATGAAGAGACAGCTTCCCAACAGGACAACCCCACCACCCTAAGGGAAAACTGTGATCATGTCCCCCCCCTGTCCCCCCAAAAGAAAAAAACCACCAATTGCCAATTACACATATTGTTACCTCCTGCAGGAAGTTCATCATCAAACCAAGTGAGCAGTGAGTCAAGACACTTCATTGCTCCTGCCAGGAGCGTGTGTGAGGGTTGTTGTAACTGTGCTTCCAGTGTGTTCAGACAAAGCTGCAAGAGTTGGTTCACCTGGTCCTCACTGAATGCAGTCTTGAAACTCTCAACCAAGTACCCAAGCAGCACAATAATGTGCGATCTCACTACAAGATCCCCCCCACCACCACATGCACACAAAAGGGTTTAAGAAAAAACCACCCACTTTCTTCCAGGTATTGAACTTGGGCTCAGCTCATCATAACAATGGCAAATTATGAAGGAATCATCAGGGTGTTGTCTTCTGTTCTCCACCTTCTTCTTCCAAAATGGAGCACAATCACTTTATACAAAGAGGAAGACATAAAAGAGGAGGAAAAGGAGGAAAAGGAGGAGGAGGAGGAGGAGGAGGAGGAGGAAGAAGAAGAAGAAGATACCAATGAAGTTACTGCAATGAATTGGCTGAAAAAGCAGCAGAGGTTACTTTGATGATGATGAGAAAAACTAACCACAAGGAATTCAAGAGTAAATCTGATTCTAACGAATTGATGGATTGATTCACCATAGCAAGAGGACTGATGGGAACCTACATCATCAACATCATATGTACATAGATCTTGAAAGCAGGAAAAAAGGGTGAGAACTGTTTTCAAGCACATGTTCCATGTGATTTTGCTTGCCGAAACTCAACAATCAGCACATTGGCAAGTCCCCAATCCACTGAGAAGTTGGGAGGCTGCTTTGAGTGCGAAATGCTCCATTCCAGCAGCACAGTAAGGGGCTTCAATGCTGCTGCTTGGACACCTTTGACATCATCTCTCCGGAAAATTCTCAGACAATGTTCCTGGCAAGCAAGAAGGCATATTAGACAGAGACAGACAGCCACCCACCCACCCATCAGGCACACTGTTAATAAACAAAAGCACCAAGAATTCTTCGTCTTCAGAACCCTACACCCTCAAACACAAAAACAAAAAAGTATAAAAGAAGAAGAAGAAACTCATTTCATTCACTCACTCACCTTCAGAAATGCTGCATGGGGAAGAGCACGTCCTCCAATTTGCTTGACAAAAGCTTCAACGAATTTCAAACAGTCTTCACGGGCTTTTGCAACACTCTTGTCGCGGATTCGCATGATGCATTCCAGAATACTGAAAATGCCAATCTCTTCATCGAACAGAATTGCAACAGCGAAAGACGTATGTTCTTCTGAAGACCCTACCAATTCCTTGCAAATGTCGGAGAGATCGCTCACAAACAGAGAGAGGTTGTCGGAGTCGTATGAGCCTCCTCCTCCTCTGCTGCTCACCGACTCCTCCGCTGCATCCTTTAGTGCAGCCAAGCAATCCTCCAACTTCTTCTCCATTTTTTCCCCAAACCCACTCCTAGTTCTTCTTCTTCTGCATGGAGGATTTCGATACCGAAACCATTTTCTCAAATTGGGTTCAAATTGACGACGACGACGAAAATTCCAAAACCTGGAGCAACTCTGCAACAACTCCAAGAAGACTCACTCCAGAGACACGAGCTGTGATGGAGGAAGGGAATCCGATTGTGAAAAAGAATTGCACAAACTTCTGCAGAATTCTTTTTTTTTTTGGAGCAACAATTCTTCCGGAATTCCCGGAATTTATCAAAAACTCGGAGAATATTCGTAATGTATCCCGTGGGAGGATCATTGAATTGAGCGCGAGTTGTGGATGCAGCAAAGCAAGCGAGAGACATAAACTCTTGCTTATGGAGACCCAGAGAATTAGGTTAGGGTTTAAGGAAACCCTACCCCCCTCTTCCTTTGCAAATACCCTAAACCCTAAACCCTAAAACCCAACATTAAGGGTTAGAAATGTTGGACAGATTTGGGAGAATTTTTTGCCAGGAAAGCTCCCCAAAAAAAAGTTTTGAATTTTTGGGCAGGTTTTTTGAAATTTTAGTCTGTCAAGGGAAATTGTAAAGGTTGAAAGTTTCTTTTTTCATTTCTGCCCAGAAATTTCTGGTCACTTTAGGAAAAATCCTGATGTTTGAAAAAAATTTGGCATTTTGGGAATGCTTGTGCTGCCTGATAATTTTGGACACCTTATGAAAGGTTGAAGAAAGCTTTCATTTTGCCCAAACATTTTGGGCACTCTGCAAAAGTCCTGACAGGGAAAAAAAAAATTCGGGCAATTCAAGAATTTGTATGTTGGCTGATACTATTGGGCAGATTATTAAGCTTGAAAATTTTGCTATTGCTGCCCACCATTCCACACCCTCTCTCTCACATGGAAAAGAGTCTGTTGACAAGACCAACATTAGAACATGAGGTCACTGATTAACCCTTTGAAATCAAGGGGTCAAATTAACCTCCTTATTCCACCTTAACTCGATCCCCAATAATGAAAGATATTTATTCACCCAATTAAGATATCCCAACCCAACACATTTATCCCCCCCTTTGGCAATGCAATGTCATATGCAAAGTCGAATTTTTCCCCCAAATAATGAAAATATTTAAGATATCTCAACACATTTATCCCCCCTTTGGCAATGCAATGTCATATGCAAAGTCGA
>Ga0116231_10006443_pt1 | contig 22374 bp, 13 predicted proteins | sample S1TSphgellanicum_2_FD_89695 | JGI IMG/M metagenome (GOLD analysis project Ga0116231, IMG submission 89695) | Host-associated microbial communities from peat moss isolated from Minnesota, USA - S1T2_Fd - Sphagnum magellanicum MG | ecosystem: Host-associated > Plants > Peat moss > Unclassified...
AAAAGAAAAAAAAAAATAGGGGGGGGGGGACACCCAATAATTATGAAAAAAAAAGTAATACCAAACACCCCCAAAAAAAACCCCCACAAAAAAAAAAAAAAAAAAAAAAAAAAAACAAAAAAAAAAAAAAAAAAAAAAAAAAAAAAAAAATAAAAAAACCCTAAACAATTATATGGTGATAGATTAAACCTTAAACATATATTCCTTTCAAAAGAGCCTAAACCATAACTACAAAACTTTACATGTAACCTTGATAACTATACAAAATAATTTTGGATGAGCTAATTATGAATAAAAAATTTAAATGAATGAAGGAAAATATCTGTCTTTTACCTTCTAATTTATGTCTTTCCAACTTGAACGATGTCTCCACTCCTTTTCAAAAGAGAAGAAATGAGTTTCCCTTCTTTAATGTCTATGTTTACGATTCTTCCAAATTAAAATTAACCTAAACTAAAATTTAATTAATATAAAAAATAATGTTTTGCACAAGTCATAAATGTTTGGCACATCTACCTAACCCTAAATCCTTCTTTGATCCATTTTAGGTTATAAAATAATTTTCAAACCAAGGCATTAAATTTAATTACATTGTGTACAATATGTAATAAATGGTGGAAAGTGGAGGTTGAAGGTGGGGTATTGATGTTGGAAGAGTCCACAAGTGCAATATTTGCATGGGGAGCTTGAATATGTCTAATTTAATGCCAACTAATTGAATGCAATACCTACATTTGCATTATTTTCATCCCTTGATACTGATGTTATGTAGGTGTTGGGTAGGTAGGTAGGAGAGAAGGTGGGTAAATAAGTAAGAATATTCAAGTGATGTGGTAAGTGCAATATTCGTAGGGTCCATAATTTAGTGGACATAATTGCCAACTGATGCATTAATGGGTGTTCGTTCATGCTAGCTGGATAACTCTCGCCTTACTTTTGGAGAAAAAATAATTGAGGTAAGTTTGTTGCCATTTATGTCACGACCCTAACCTTGGGTTCGTGACCAAGGCAAGGGTTGGCAAAGGTGCAGGCCAAAAGTGAAGCTTGGGAGTCACATTTCATGCTCCCGAGAATGTAGGAAAATGTGAAGGAATGAACCCCCACCCTCCCAAGTGAGCTCCCACTTTGGGAGTTGGAGTCCTGATGGACTTCCAAATCTTTAGAGGGCGATTACAAGGGTCAAAACTCATTGGATTAAAAATTTCCTTATATATTTGGAAAGCTTTTGGAACATAGATGTCTAAATGGTCTTGCATGACACATTTAGGCACTTAAAACATAAGTTATGGCCAAAAAAAAGGTTTTGACTCCTGATCACTAAAAGTCAAGAATCGCCTTGATTTCCTTATGTGCAATTGGAATGCCACATACTGTTGAAAAGCTCTCGACAAGGGCTACAACTTTTCTTTGAACCTCACCTCAATCGAAGGTCTACACACAAAGTTATGGGCCCCCAAAGTTGCGGGAGTCCCAATTTAGGGAATTTCGGGACTCCAACTTGGGAGTCCTGGGACAAAATGACATTTGGGTGTTGGCCCCGTGGCTAGGCACAAAGAATACTATAAGGGGAAGGTGATGGCTTCCCCTAAGTCTAGGCCATGATGAGTCTTGTGACTCTGTGTTTGCCCGTGGTTCGTTTATGCACCAAAAATGCTTTGATTACGCACTAATCAACTTATTGTTTGGTTTGTGTAGGTCTGTATGAATAATTGAATTGCTTGTCACTCGTCTTAGTCCCCATCTCGGAGCTCTAGCACACCTTTCTACCCCAAAAGTGTTACAAACCAGGGAGCGTGTTTCAATTCTTTATCCTTCCACTATTGTCATTTTAAACTCACATTTGAGTCTATCAAGGAGCTTGGGAGTGTCAATTTGGGTAGCAAGATAACCAAAGGATTGGAAAGCCTAGGTGCATTCACACTAACATGAGGCACAACAAACATAACCAATGCTTAGTTTTTCATGTTTTTAAGTGGCAATTTAAGTTGGTGTTGAAATTTTTGGATTTATTTATATAAAAAAATTCATAATATATCATGGAAACACGTGAATCAATTTCAAATCAATATCACGAATAAAAAAATGTGCATTATAACTAGTGTTTTCAAGTATAAAAATGACTTGAAATGATTTGAAAATGACATATGTTTAACAAAATTTTAATACAAACCTTAACATAATAGTATGAAGAAAATTTAAAGATTTTAAAAGAATTTTTAAAAGACTTTTGTTTGAAATACTCCAAGATAAACATTAATAGAAAATGGTGGAGGTGGTTTTTATTAGTGCAAATGCATTCGCTTGGATGTTGGGATAAAATGGATTCTACAAGGGGAACGTGTTAAGTAGTTAGGTGTGCTAATAGGTGTTCATTTCTTGTTTATAGTCAATTTCGACAAGCTTAATGGTCTTTCTTAAGGCCCAACTAATTACATGGGATAGTAATAAATGTTCATTTGTTAGCAAAGTTCTTGTTTTTAATCATGTGTTCCTGGCTTCAATGCGATAATTAAAAGCTTGTTGGAACCCAACCCCAAAAATGAATGATCAACTTAAAGGTATAACAATTTTATTTGGGGAAGAAATGTTGATAGGAAAATAACAAAAGCAAAGTGGAACTTTTAAACCCAACTTGTTGGAAATGGAAGGCAAGGTATAATTGACCTTAAGGGACAATTTGAGGCATTCCTTGTTAAATTGCTAGTTTTGGGCCTTGTTCATAGTGAAAAGTCTATGCATAGATTAGAACATGCCCAATCCTTTGGGCACACAGACTCAATGATGCTAATGGATATAAACTCAATTTTTGTTGGTATGAAGTTTTGCAAATTTGCCTTTCTTTTTTCGAATGACATCTTGGGTGCTTAGAAAAATGTAAAGGTTAGCTTAGATAAATTTAAGCCTCAGAACATGGAAGAAGTAATGTGATAATCATTTTTTGGTAACCCCTTTATTATTAATAAAACAATTTACCATTTGGTATTGGTGTTACAACTACGAAAAAGGCCATGGCTATTGTAGGTTACACAAAAATGTGACACCTTTGGGACAACCAAACTTAATGTTATTAAATTTGCCAACACTACACATTAAAAGATACCCATAAACTCCATAGTTTTTCAACTTCTAGTTTGGGATCTTGAATTACTACTAACATGATGCAATTAGGTGAGTGGGTTTACTTAAGAATTGAAGAAAACTCTAGCCTTTCATGGATTTATTAAAATTTTGAAGTTCATTTTAATTCCATTTTTGTTCTTGACTTTAATAAATTGGCTTTTGGTAGGTTGATCCGAAGTAGCCCACACATTGTTCAACTTCAATCAAAAGGATTGATGCATGTTAAGGTGCTTATTCAAGATAATCATGAAACTCATTTCAAAGTATATAAAATTAACATTGCTCTACAATCAAAGGCCTTGTGTGGCTTTTTGATCTTGGCTTCATCAATCATGGTGAATGGCATTGGAAAACCATGTCTCACATTGGGGATGCCCCATATTTGGATACATTGTCAAAGAGGGGCTACCTTTTTAATGTAAGTCACAATCACATTACCTTTGTCTTCATGATGTTCATTTAGCAACTTGAGTTGAAGGATATTTCCCAACAAGAAAGTTTTGCTAGACTTTAACATAATTTTAGACCTCACAAGGTATCAACCTTCATTTGGTTCACCTTTAATCAATAACTACTAGTTGGTTGTTGGTTGGAATGCATGGGAGTTTTTTCTAGTTGCAAAGTCTATAATAACCTTTCAAACTCCACGTCCTCATGACTTGCTCCAAAACTATGGTTGATTGGGACATTTATTTTAAAGTATGGACTAAAATGGGAAGCTCCTAAGATTTTAATATTTCATGGTATTTCATCTTGTTAGGAAATATTGTTTTTAGGAGTGAAGATGATCCTCATATTCATAGGTTGCATGTTGGTGGTTTCACATTTACATTAAATAATTACTAAATCACTTTTGTAGTTTTATCCTTTATTTTTTATGGGCTAAATACTACTGTTTACATTTTAATGATGAATACTTTAGTAACAAGATTTTCCATTTTGCTTAGACTTCCATTGTGAAGGCCTATATGGCCACTTGGAAGAACTTTAACATTCATTGGCAAACTAGGGATCTTAGCAAACAAATTCTCATTGATCCTTCTTTTCATTATGTTTGGTGATGATTTTTTAATGTAATGTGATTTCCTTGCTTTTTCATTATGGGGTTTTGTTTATGATTGTCGATGAGGTGTATACAAATGGCCAAAATTTTCAAAAGTCCCAAATTGAACTCCCAAAATTGGGAAATGTAATGTTTCAAAACTTTGAAGTTTCATGACTCTTTCAAACTAGGTTTTTTATTGAACATACAATCACACCAACTTGTAGTTTTCAACAATACATTTCAAATGTTGTGTTGCACATTCCAATTGGAAATCATTTGATTTTTGTTTCTTGGGTTTCAATGGCCAATAGTCAAATTACGACTTTTGATTTTCAATCATTTTTTTGGCCATAATTCTTAGCTCACAACTCCAAACGGAAAATGTCACAAGCTTAACATTAGGTTCACAACTAAGTGTAGAGTGCAAAGGCCCATGAGGTCAAGAGAGTGTGTTCGGGTGTGAAACACATTTTCACAAATGGGGGAAACTACAAAAGATGGAGCCTAATGACTTTTAAATGCACTCCCACTTTGGGAGTTGCATTTGTGCAAGAGTCCCAAATGTTCAAAGCCTTGGTTGAAAAGGAAAACAAGTACCAAATTGGGCCCCCAAAGATACCATTGGAAAGATTTAAAAATGTAGATGCCTAAAGTGTCCTCATATTGTTCATTTAGATTTAAAATGCATGAATTATGATATAAAAAAAAGGTCGGGAATCAAATTGAAAATTCGACTTTCAACCATAAATCCCCTTTGAATAGGGGCTAAATGATCTTTGATTGGGGTGTGAAATACGCCTTTGGAAAGATCTTTTTGAGGGCTATAAAATATTGCCCTTGCATGTTCCAAAAAGGTTTGATTTGAGGAAGATATGAACATCCAAAGTTTTCGGGACAACAAGAGTCCCAATTCCGGGGAAAAATGCCATTTGGATGTAGCCCATGTGGAGAGTTACAAAGTATACTAAAGGGAGGGAGTGGTGCCTCTTCCCACAAGTTGGAGCCGTGTAAAACTTGTGTTTGAGGTTGTCCCTACTAAGTTCTTTGCACCACTTACATTCAACTTGCACTAACCACCTTCTTTCTTTGGTTGTGCAAGTTGATTTCATTTTGAACTCTTACTTATGAATTTGCCCTAATCCCATCTCAAAGCTCCAACAAGCCCTTCTACTCCCGAAGTGTTACAAGCTAAGGAACGTGCCTTGATTCCTTTCTTTTTTCGTTATTTCACTTTGGGGCACACATTTGGGTTCCTTAAGGAGTTTGGGGACATGTCAGAAAATGAAAGCCGAATTTTGATATTTGAATTTCAAGACTTGTCAAATGATATACTTGGGGACCAATTTAGAATATGTTATTACTTGCACTTTTGTCCCAAAGATTCAAAATACTTTGCAACTTCAACTTTTAATGCAATTCCCATTTAGGAATGCTTGGAATTTAGTTCTTTAAACCTTTTCACTTTCCCAACTTGTGGGAGTGTATTAAGTTGTGGGACACTTTTACAACCCAATTCTTTTTCATTGTGTTCAAATCTTGCATTTGGCCCATTTTTTATTTAAAAATATCAACTTCCTTTATCTTAGGAATAACACATTTTTGTCCTTTTCGAAAGTTCCAATCATGCACCCAAGTTGGGTCATGACACCTTCTTTGAAATATTTCAATCACCTTCAAATAACACTATCAATTGAATTTCCTTGGCAAATCGAACTTGTCACATTTATAGTGATCAACTCCCAAAAATAAGTGCTGTGGTTGGTCCCTTTGTGGTAGTTTGTTATTTTTTAATTGGATCAAAATTCACATTGTTCCACTTATCTTGCCATATTCTGGCAACATACATTTGATTATCTTTTGTAGTTCATTTGCAATCTTAGTCCAACCTTGCACCATATGAACTCTTTGATACACAAACTCCTTTTGTGTAACATGCTTAGTTTGATGAATGTGAACATCTCATTGTGATCCCAATTTACATGGGATTGATGAGCTTCACCACCACTATTTGATCCTCCTCCGCATCCTTTGTCTCTCCTAGTCAATGCCACGTGCAATCCATGCATTGTAGACTGCTTGTAGATTTTGAACTTGTGTGGCGCTTATGGGAGGGAGGATAGAGGTTCCCTACATTTGTATGTTTGTAAAGCATCGGGAGTAGGGAGAGTGAACATGCAATTGCAATGTGTTTTGGAGGGAGGGACTAGGTGGGGTGTTGCAAATTGGCAATTTACTTGTTGTGTTTGAGCGATGATAATTTGCAATAATTGATAGAGTAATCGAGAATCTAAAAATTTCCAATGATTTTGAAAAGGCAAATATAGTTTATTACCAGACACAACCACACAAAGTAGTGTGGTTAATAGTGTGCCATGTCACCAACCAGGCTACTTATTTCTGCAGGTCAGTGTATTGTGAATAGTGTTAATTTACATTCACATTATCAATGACTCTCCTGGACTATGTATGAATCTAGCTTTGGTAAAAAAATTATGGCAAACATCATTGCATTGACCTGGTGTATTTTACACCTTCTTTCTTCTGTTGCAGAAAAAGTGTGAAATTCTCTTTATCAGGCTGGCAGGGCTGTTACATTTGTCATCCTCCCTTGAGTGAGTCTTTGTCCTTTGAGTGGGGTGGGGATGCACCTCATGTTTTGAGCTAAGTAAAGCATCCTAGCGAGGTGCTTCATAAGTTCGACTCCCTAGGAATTCAAGTAGAGTTACTGGGGCCTGAGTTTTTGGGGCCAGAACTTGTGAAGCACCATGCGAGGGTGCTTTCACAATCTTGGCCAAAAGCCAACAACAAAATGCAACAATTTCTATTGTGCATTCTGTGCTTTCAGGTGTGGTCTTTTGTTTGGACTTGGGTCCTTTCTTTTTTCTTCTCTTGTTCCCTTGCTGGGTGTTTTTTCTTTACTTACTTATTTATTTAATTTCTAACTTGTCTATTATGTCCACCCTTGTCCTTTGTGCTAGGGTGCTTTTCAATCTTTTACCAAAACCAAGCAAATGCAACAAATTATAATTTGTCTATTATGTCAACCCACCTTTTTTTTTGGGCTCAAAGATTTCATGTCATCCATTGTAGTACCTAGCCTGGTTAGGCACTGATTAATTTTCTTTTGGAGTTGCCAATTTTTTTGAAATATACTTGCCTACCATGTGGAAAACCTGAAAGAAAATTTCAAGCACGCTAACTTCATTATTTAATATAATGTTAAATTGTAAGATGCTATTATTTTTACTTTTGATGGTAGATGACAAAATAAAATAAATTATTTGGCACCTTGCTGCTAGGTAAACTAGGCTAGGTACTATGGCAATGTGAATACTGGTGGTGGCCCAAGGTCTAGGTTAAGCTTACCCCTGCAGTTGTTGAGCATGGAGATATCTTCAAACCAGCCAATTTTTGGTACAAAATTTTCCACAAATGTCAAAATTGAAAATATTTTTATTGCATATTCCCTGTTTTTGGGTAAAAAATTCGCCAAATCTGAGGATTTTTTTTTTTTTTGGGGTCACATTTCGACCCAGATATTGGTTTGGTAGCATTTTAAAAAGTATTTAAAAAACTAATTAGATGGGTGGGTTCTAGTCATCATCATTTACTGCCTAAAACCTAATGCTTGTTAACTAAACAACTTCATAAAATTGAATAAAAAATAGCACTGCTGCAGGAGAGCAGCATTTCTTATTTCAATATATGTTATGGCGATGCCCACAATATATTGAAAAATGTTATGAATTGATAACCCAAGGCAAGGACCCTTTTTTGTGCGATGTCCTATGCCAGAGAAAGATAACTCATGGAAGTAAAAGATGGATGCCATCTTTTTTGTGAACAGTCAGCCCAAAAAAGAAGGTTATTTTTTGCTAAATCAAAAACTGAGAAAATCACCAATTTATTTAATGATTACTTAGCCTATTACATAGTTACTCTAGCAATATCCGCGGTGAAAAGAATTCCCAAGTTAATCTGAAAATCTTTAAACTCGCAAAAGGCAGCAAGCTAAAGAAATCGATGACAGGCTAAAAATGAAAAAAGAAGAGGAAGATACTATTTTGCGCGATGTTCTATGACAGAAAAAGATAACTCATGGAAGTAAAAGAGGGGTGCCATTTTTTTGGGGAACAGTCAGCAAACCAGAAAAAAAGAAAAAAAGAAAAAGTTAACTTTGCGAAATCAAAAGTTGAGACAAAAATACCCATTTATTTTATCATTACAATATTAAATACCCACTCTAGCAATAATAAATATCTTGTCGTGAAAATAATTTCCAAGTTAATATGAAATTCTTTAAATTGGCACAAGCAAAAAAGCGAAAGAAATCGATAGACAGGACAGAAGAAAAAAAGAAAAAGGAGAGAAACAGGAAAGAAACCTTTTTTGCGCGTTTCTATGACAGAGAAAGATAACTCATGGAAGTAAAAGAGGGATACAGTCTTTTTCGTGAACAGTTAATGCTTGGGCATATTTTTTTGGTAGAGTCTCGAGTCTCGACATTGCACGATGTGCCCATGACGAAGAAAGGACGTGACGAATGTAAAAGAAGCAAACCTATCTTTTCGTTTTTAGCATAGACGATGGAGAATAACCAAAAGATGCGCAAAAGATGCCCTGCCTTCCATCTCTCTCTTCTGTCTCTCCGTCTCTCTTCTGTCTTCTCGCAGCCGCTCGGACACAGAAGAGAGACGAGAGGACAGGAAACGAGAGGCAGAGCAAGCGACGCTTTCGGGATGGATTTCTGCTTCGATTCGTTTCAATTGGAGGCGTGAAAGACGGCGAACCTGTGAAGCAGTAACAAAAATCGCGCCCGCCAATTCTGTGATTTTCTTTTTGTTTGCGGAAGTCGAGAATTGTTTTCCTTTTTTTCACGGTAAACAAACCAAAAAAAACAACAGCTGCTTTTGTTTCTTGTCGAGTTTCTTTGTTGTTTATGTTTTGGTTTCTGTGGTAAGCAAAACAAAGCAAAACGACAGAATCTTCTCGATTCTTCATATTTTCGTCAACAAAACAACAATAGGCTCTTGTTTCTCTCATATCTTTTCTTTTGTTCCGCCAATGTTGTTGCCGTTTCCTTCAGGACTGTTTTGCGTACCGCTTCGTAGCTACTATATTCATTCGTGAATTAGCTGGCGTTTTCTTAGGTTCTGCGACGTCTGCGGAACTCGGGTCCTGTGGCATTTGTGATCATTGTTCTAAAATCGTCAAAGATAGGGATGTTGTTTTGGTTGTGTCGCTTGCTTATGGATAATATGCGGATCTAGAGATTCATTGGCCGTTGTTCAAGTGTTTGAGGAGACAGAGCAACGGATGCGGAACAACCTCTAGCTCCGCCGCCGCCGCTTCATGTACTGTTTCCTAGGTTTGTCGTGCATTTGTTTGTGGATTTCGGTGTAGGGAAGCAAAGACGTGTGTTGATGATGTGGATGATTTGCGTATGTAACGTCTGCTGAAGAGTCGGGTCTTTGAATGCAGTTTTTGTGTGGGAGAAGCCGTGAACATAACAGAAATGGTTGTTCTCTTGGTCACGTGAGGAGGTATGCTCTGGAAACACAGAGTCCATTAACGTGGAGCTTCTTCAAGGCAGGCGACAAATCAAATACTGCTGTTACGTGGATTAAACCTGGGGGGATTCTCCAGCTCAAGGGTTCGTTGGTTGGTAGCCACGCTGAAGAAGTTCTTTGAAGAGAAAGGAAAGAGGAGAGATGACAGACACTGTGGACGACATCGCTGAAGAGATTTCATTCCAGGCATTTGATGATGATTGCCATCTGCTCGGGAACTTGCTCAATGACTGCCTGCAGCGAGAGGTTGGGCAGCATTTTACTGATAAAGTAGACAAAGTGCGCCTCTTGGCGCAGAGTGCGTGCAATATGCGAATGGCTGGAATAACAGATGCAGCCGAATGGCTTTCCAAGCAGCTAGAGAGGGAGCTCTCCAGCATGGATTTGGAAGAGGCCGTTCCTCTTGCCCGTGCTTTCAGCCATTATCTGAATCTGATGGGGATTGCAGAGACACACCACAGAGTGCGCAGGACAAAGTTACCAGGCCATGTGTCCAAGTCCTGTGATGATGTGTTTAACAGGCTCATTCAGAGTGGCTACTCTCAGGATGAGGTGTACAATGCTGTTTGTGAGCAGGAGGTGGAGATTGTGCTTACTGCACATCCAACTCAGATTAACCGCCGCACTTTGCAGTACAAGCATTTGCGCATTGCTCATCTGCTGGAGAGGAATGATAGAACAGACTTATCACAAGAAGACAAGGAGCAGTTGATTGAAGACCTGGTGAGGGAGATCATCTCACTCTGGCAGACCGATGAGATTCGACGACGGAAGCCAACACCTGTTGATGAGGCTCGTGGAGGACTTCATATTGTGGAGCAAACTCTATGGAAGGCTGTTCCTCAGTACTTGCGCCGAGTGAGCAATGCCCTGAAGAGACACACAGGGAGGCCACTACCTCTCACAAGCACACCTATCAAGTTTGGGTCTTGGATGGGTGGAGACAGGGATGGCAATCCCAATGTTACTGCCAAGGTCACAAGAGATGTTTGCTTCTTGGCAAGGTGGATAGCTGCTGATCTCTATCTGCGAGAGATTGATGGTCTGCGATTTGAGCTTTCGATGATGACTTGCAGCCAAAAACTGGCTGACTATGCTTACAGCATCATTTCAAAAGAGCATGATCATGAAGAACATCACCATATTAGCTGGAAGCCAAGGGAGAAAAGAGAGCACTCTGAGTACCATGGCCCAGCCTTGCCGGCACATCTCCCAGTTGGGGCAGACATGCCAATGACAGGTGCTGATGGGGATTCTGAAATGCCAATCATGGAGCTTCCAGTGAAAGATGACATTGATATGCTATCCACATTTAAGGTGCCATCACATTTGAACACAGCCCCAAGCTCAGCAGTGCACTCCAAGGAAGGCTCCCCAACTGCTGTCAAAGCTGAGCATGGTGGTGCAGCTGGATTCAACCTGAAAGACATGGCAGATACCTCACAACCAGTAGTAGCGACTCCAACAACCCCAACACACTCTGGTGCTGCAACCAAAAAGAAGACTCTTTTAGAATCAAACCTCAACAAGTCAAGCATGGATAAGCTTTTGAATCCAAGCATGATTGGTCGTCCTGATATTGCCCCTTACAGAGTTGTGCTTGGTCATGTCAGACAAAAGCTTGTGAACACACAACGGAGGACAGAGCAGATGCTTGAAGGTACCCCGTGTGATTATGACCCTAATGACTACTATGAAACAGGTGAACAGCTTATGGAGCCACTCTTGCTTTGTCATGAATCTATGGAAGCTTGCAGCTCTGAGATACTTGCAGATGGGCGGCTCACTGATTTGATCCGCCGTGTGGCAACTTTTGGCATGACCCTGATGAAGCTTGATATTCGTCAGGAGGCTGACAGACACACAGACACATTGGATTCAATCACACAATGGCTTGAGATTGGAAGCTACAGTCAGTGGGATGAGGAGAAGAAACTGAAGTTCCTCACCACTGAGCTCAAGGGCAGAAGGCCTCTTGTGCCACCTACCATAGAAGTGAAGCCTGATGTGCGCGAGGTGCTGAATACTTTCCGTGTGAGTGCTGAGCTTGGCACAAATTCCCTTGGTGCCTATGTCATCTCCATGGCTGCTGAGGCAAGTGATGTTTTGGCAGTAGAGCTGCTGCAGAAAGAAGCCCGCCTAGTTGTAGGTGGGGAGCTTGGCATAACTTGCCCTGGTGAGACACTGCGGGTGGTGCCATTGTTTGAGACTGTGAAAGACTTGAGGGGTGCAGGTACTGTGATTCGCAAGCTGCTCAAAATTGATTGGTACCGTGAGCATCTCATCAGGAACCATCAAGCACACCAAGAAGTCATGCTGGGTTACTCAGACTCAGGCAAGGATGCAGGGAGATTCACAGCAGCTTGGGAGCTCTACAAAGCTCAGGAAGATGTGGTAGCTGCTTGCAAGGAGTTTGGCATCAAAGTTACATTGTTCCATGGCCGAGGTGGCAGTGTTGGTCGGGGAGGTGGACCTATGTACTTGGCTATCCAGTCTCAACCCCCGGGGTCTGTGATGGGCACTCTGCGTGTCACAGAGCAGGGAGAAATGATACAAGCCAAGTTTGGGCTCTCTCAAACAGCTGTGCGGCAGCTGGAGATTTACACCACTGCAGTGCTGCTGGCAACACTTCACCCACCTGATCCTCCCCGGTCTGAAAGCTGGCGCAATGTGATGGAAGAAATTTCTGATACCAGCTGCAAGCACTACCGCAGCATTGTTTTCCAGAACAACCAATTTCTGGAGTACTTTCATGAGGCAACACCTGAAGCAGAGCTTGGAAACCTCAACATTGGCAGTCGACCAACTCGCCGTAAGAAAGCAGGTGGGGTATCCCAGCTGCGTGCGATCCCTTGGATCTTTGCCTGGACCCAGACTCGCTTTGTGTTGCCTGCTTGGTTAGGAGTTGGTGCTGGCCTTGAAGCTGCATTTTCTCGAGGACATGAGGAAGAACTGCAGGCTATGTATAGAGAATGGCCATTCTTTCAGTCGACAATTGATTTGATAGAGATGGTTCTTGCCAAGGCTGACATTCCCATTGCCAAGCACTATGATGAAGTACTGGTATCACCGAGCCGACAGCAGCTGGGCAATGAGCTGCGTGAAGCCTTCTATACAACTCAGCGAACTGTCCTGGATGTGAGTGGCCACCAGAAGCTCTCAGAGAACAACAAGACCCTGAGACGATTGATTGAGAGTCGTCTTGCCTACCTTGATCCTATCAACATGCTTCAAGTGGAGATCCTTCGCCGACTGCGACAGGATGCTTCAAACCCCAAGCTCCGTGATGCACTTCTTATCACCATCAATGGGATTGCAGCTGGCATGCGCAACACAGGCTAATTCTATCTTTGTAACCTCAGCTGACAAGGTTCTTGAAGTTCTGAGTACACATGTTATACAGTTGTGTCAGACAAATAGTATAATTCCTAGTGGTCTTATGAGAGCTTGTTGTTGGTCTGTGGTTACATTGGGGTGAAGGAACAAGTGCGATAGCAACAGCAGTGGCTTGACAAAATGTTGTTGACTGTAGTGCTTAAGGATCTGCTACTCACACAGGAAGCAGAAAATAGTAGATCTATTCCTTAATCCATAAAAACTGCTTCTTTGATGACAGTTTGAGGTTTGTATGTCTATTCTCTTGTGTGAGAGCTAATCCTTGCATAAACAATGTGGGAAAACCTCCTGTTGCATGATTATTTTGGTTGCAACTGTTACTTGAGGTATCATTGTACAGGTGAAAGCTCAAAGGTGATATGAACATTCACAGTTAATAAAGCATGGGACTATCACTTTCATATGGATAATCTGTAGAAATTTCTTACCTTTCCATATTCTGACCTTTTGGTGTTCTACTGTTGTAAGGTTCTTTTGCCAGATATGTAGAATCTGCTTACAGAGAGAACAAGAGGATGTTAATGGCTTGACCATTGGCTAACCATCACAGAGACCCTACTTTGACTCTCAAGGAGAGATGAAAACCCACTGCCACTGGCACATCTACTTTGGTCTATCAATTGGATTGCTGTTTACTGCTTTACAAAGCAACATATGGTATTGTTATTTCTGACTTAGCTTCAAGCTATTTAGTGGGGTGGTTTAGGCTCATTACCACCCTGAGGTTTGGGCTGAAATTCCTGAGCTAAGTGCATGCTAGATCTATAATCTGGAGCAATACCAGTTAACTGAATTAGAAGAGGGTTTAATGGGCAGTGTGTCAAAGTTTTCAGGTGGTGAGTTCATTGCCAGCTGCAACTGGTTGAATGCAAGCAGCTATGCTCTAGATTTTGGCTTGTAATGGTTTTCAGGATCCAAATGTCAAATGTGAGTTATGTAACAGTTTGCTGTTTGTGTACAGTTGAAACATGGTGAAAGCAAAATCTGAAGAGAAAGTTTTTACCTGAATCTCTTCAGATCTTGTCAAAGGAACAGAATATGAGGCACAGGATCTGGCATCCAGTCCATCATGACAACCCAAGCAGTTTTAGAAACAGTGTGCATATTCGAGTACTCTGGATTCCTCTCTCTCCCATAGACAATGCTCAGGATCATTGGAAGCCAATACCCTGTGGCTTCGTGATTGATTCTGCCATTACTGTAGTTGGAATACTGGGAGGGCAATGTAGGAATTCACTACATTCCATTACAGGGGTGGAAGCTCAAGGGAGATGCAGATGCTCAAATTGTACTGAACTCTTTGGTGCAACTTATGCAAGACAACAGCACAAGTCATGCTTTTTCAGTGCTTGGACTGCTGAGAATCATGACAACGAGCACTGCACACCCTCCCCTGCTATTGAAAACAGCCAGGTATCAAGTCCTGTAAGTTCAATGCTTTCATGAAATATTTCTCCTTTTTAGCCGAAGACAATAAGATGAGAAGTGTACTAGTACATCTCCTTGTCTGATTTCCTTTGTGAGGGATAGGGAACTATCATGCGAGGGGAAAATCGTATAGACCTACATTGTGAAGTGTCTTCTGTTTTGGTTCATTAGACATTGTATTCTTGGTTACAAATGCAAAGAATTCACTTCATTCTGTTTGTTTGAAACTGCACCAGATGGGAGTGACCACCATAAATTACCATCCACCTTGATTCAAGTATGAGTGCAATCTGCTCTTTTACTGTTTTTGATGTTTCTAAATTGTGTTGCAAGATGGGGTGGCACCAGGAATTTGGTTGTAGCAGTTGTATCACTTGGAGATATGTGATGTAAAAGTGGATAGAAAGGAATGCAGTCCAGATGTCCAGACCCTCTATTATCAGACGACTATGACCTCATCATGTCAGAGACTGGCAATTTGTAAGTGATACATGTTTCCACACATTTTTGGACAGGCTTTCACAAAGTACTAGCTTATGAGATCTTGGCGGTGTAGGTTGTAGGTCAGATTAGAATATGACATTACAGTAGTGGTCATTGATGGTGGATGCTGTTTGCTGCAGCTGAGTGTAAAGTTAAATAGAGGACAAATGAATGGCACCTTGCAAAATATATTTCACCCTCAATTTGTTTTTGGTATGGTTGATCCACCATTCTCACACCATTGCTGTTATTTCTTCATCATTTCAGGAAAGAAAGATACCCAAAGTCTGTCTGGATCAAAGACTGTTGTTCTGGTAGCCTGTTACCCACTTAAGTACTGCAGATTTTGTTTTTGTGGTGATTTTCACTGGTCATAGACATTCAAATTTGGTGACAGCAACATAGGTCCTGAAGACTGGTAATGATGCATTTGTGTGATTGATGGCTGTTCAGGCAACTTATCGAAATTGGGATCCAACCATAGCCTTCTGCTAGGGCTCAATAAATTTTTAAGCTGCTTAATGGCAGTTATATGTAACATTTGAGGTATGTTGGCAACCATCAAAGGTCATTAATCTCTGACATACAAAAGGATCATCTGGCATTAACATATCTAGATTGTGAAAAGCTAAATTGTGTAGCAGACTGCACAACTTCTTGTGAATTAGAAAAACTAAGTAAACTTTGGCAACAAAGTATTGATGTATAAGCCTGTATCTGCTGTGGTGTTTTTGGATCTGGCATGTTCACAATTTCCTTGATCTTTTTAGGATCTGGTAGTTTGCCCTCATTGGAGACAATGAATCCTAGTATCTTACCAGAGTACATTAGGCAAACACATTTATCTAGATTGAGATTAATGCAAAAATTCCCTGCATATTAAATGAAGTCTAAGTTTTGCAAAGTGGCTTTGCATGTCACTCTAGACTGTGAATTCACATCCAAATACAATTTCATGCAAATATCAAGATATTCCTTAAATGCCTTGTTGACAACACATTGGTTGGTTGGTTGAGGAATTTTCAAACCAAATGGTGTGACTATCCATTCAAATGTTCCCCAATTATTATGAATGTTGTCTTGTACCAGTCTTTAGGGACAATCATGATCTGGTGATATCCTTAGAAACCATCTAGAAAAGAATAAGCCTCATGTCTTACAACTACATCTTGAACTTCTTTCTTAAAAGGTAAGAGGATAAGGATCTTTTTTTGTGATTGCATTGAGCTTCCTAACGTCAATGCAAATCCTTAGTTTGCCATTCTTCTTGGGCTCAACAACAATTAGAGACAACCATGTTGCAACTTTTATAGATTAATGAATATTGTCCAGATCATGTTTGCAAATTGTTGCATGGTTTGAATTCATCTTGTCCTAGGCTTGATGAACCAGTGAAATTGTAATATTTAGCTCAATCTGATGTTGAGTTATATGTGGGAGTAGTTATACAAGGATTCCCTTCAAATCTTTGTAGTTCCAAGCAAAAACATCCTTGAATTCCTAGAGTAAATTTTCAACTTGTGTAGCCAAAAATTCCTCCAAATCACAACCCTCAAAAATCAAGGATTATATTTTGTCCTCATGTTTATTTTCATATTTGTGCTTCCTTTGGTAGAGTACATCTTGCAATTTTTGAAGTTTGAACATGGATTTGTGTTGATGTTTCATCCATCTCAATGGTTCTTTCAATATGCCTATTAAAACTCTTACGATATTGAACATCTAAGATCTCATTCAACTCTTGGTATAACACATCATCTCTTATGGCCACCTTTGTTGGCTTCTCTTCATCCTTTAAGCAAAGTCCACTTTGAGTTTGGAGCAATTTCTTGTAGTTATGATAGTTTGTCTAATAATCCATTGGGGAATGTAATGGTTCCAATGCAGAACAAATTTAGCTTAGTAGTAAAAATGACATCATCATGAGTAATGCCTTCTTGATATCATTCCATGAGATCATAACATTCGACATCTTTCAATCATTTGACATTGTTGTTGGCTTTTTTGTTGCAACCATTATTCTCATGGTCCCATCCCATTTCCCTCAATGGTTACCATATTTTGTATTTTATTCATGTGAGATTTTGGCATTTCTCAATGATGGCTTTCCCAATAACATAAAATAACTTGCATCTAACAAGTTGTTCATGATTGTAAATGTGAATATGTAGGGTGTCACATCAATGGCAATTTTAAAATTCTTGATAAAACCTAATAACTTAATGGTTGTTTGATTTGCCATCCTTAGATGATATGGTTTAGGCTTTGCTAGTTGTAAACCCAATTTAAGTTTCAATTCATTAGTCATGATGTTGACACCAAAACCTCCATTCAACAAAATATTTTCAACAATTTTTTTTGCCAATTTGAATCAGGATCATAACCATTTGATGATCTCTACCAATTATTCCACTAGTTGTCTCTATGGTTGTAGGTAATGTTGTGGGTTTCTTTGTGGACTACAATTTGACATTTAAATATTGTTTCAAATTAAAGCTAGCTTGAAAAGTTGCCCCTATGTGAGTTCCTTGATTGCGCAATGTGCAAATGTCATGCCATATCAAATGAAAGGAATTGAAAATAATCAAGAGGATGTTTGTTATCTTATTTGAAACATGTGGACAAACAATCTACATTGGAACAATGAAATATGTGAATATATCACATAATAAGACATTATGCATGTTTTATTGGAATTCTTACTTCATTTGACATTTTTCGTTTGGGACAACAAATTTTAAAAACCTTTCTTATTTTAGAACCTCTAATTATAAAGAATAACTTCTAATTATAACATGGAAACCAAATAATTTGATAATTCTTCTTTCTTTTGGCGTGTGATCCTAAATCAACAAAAAATTGAATATTGATAGTGTTTTGCAATCTACTATGAACCAATTACAAATAAAACATCGTCTCAATGTGAACATGCAAAAGAGAGGATTGACCTTTGTAAAATGCACAATTATCATGAATGTTTGAAAGATTTGATATCAAAGGTTGGAAACAATAGTGAGAATGCTAAAATCATGAAATGGACATAACATGACACTTTTGGGTGCTAAGATAGTAGCTTGGTGTGCCATGTTAATTACAAAATGTAACATTAGTGATGGAGTTAGTTACAATATAGTAATTTAATGTAATATGTGTTAGTTGCAACATAGGATCATTTTCTTAGCTTGACCACCATATTTGTTAATTGCAAGTTAGCATCCCATCCATTACCTTAGTTGTAAATTAACACCATGTAATAAATTCCAATGTTTACAAATGAAAAATGTGCTAAATGTAATTAGATACATCATATTATCAACAATTGCAATATGGTATCATTGGTACCCTTTGTAATAATAAAATAATAACCATATATTCATTTACTTTTATACCATAATTATAAAAAAAACTTATCATGTAGTTGTAAATTAATAGCATTATTAACAACACTAATTTTAAGATTATCACCATCCCAATATACCACCAAAAAAGTCATAAAACAATACTTACATCACTTTTGACAATTGCACTATATAACATTAAGATCAACTATTAGATGATTGTTTTGTACCCAATAATCATATTCTTAATTGCAACATAATGTATGCACTTCAACTACACTAGTTGTAAAGAAGTTCCACAATAGTTGAACTAGTTTCATCCATGTTAGATGAATGAAAATCAACAAACTTGCCATGTTTCATAGTGTTCCTTTTGTAAAAAAAAGTGGCAATGATATAACTATAACACAATGTGCTACTCCAACCAATTACAACAAGAGGTTGGATGTTGTGATGTTGAATTAGGAGAAATAGATCCAACATTTGAAGTTGGAATTGGAATAGGTAGTGTAGGAAAGAAATGAAACATAGTTGCATCAAGATTAAATAAAGGCCACATATGATAAATCTAATCAAGTTGTATATAATGATACCCATTAGTTGTAGCACTACTACAAAATGTGGGTGCAATTCACTAGTCCCCATTCACTAGACCAACGAACTCACTATTTTCCAACTAATCCCCGCTTACTAAAATCAATGAATTCACTCAAAATCTAGTAAATCACTTGGTATACAAGGACACCTTTTGTTGTAGTGTAGATAATTATGGAGAAGATGAAAATATTGTAACCATATTACTTCAAGCACAAATTGTAGGAGTATGATGAGTTAAAGATGAAATATACCATAATTAGAATGAAGTAAAAGGCTATGGAATTACAAGCCACAAAAATAAACACATGCACAAGTAGAAAAATCCTATCGAAACCAAAATAGTCATAAACAACACTTTTAATCACTTAAAACAAGTCACAAAATGAGGTTTTTGAAACCAAAATAATCAGAAATGATACTTTTAGTTGTTTAAAACAAGTTGCAAAATGGGGTTTCTCTAGTAGTGATGGTGGGTTTGGTGGAGGATATGTCCATAGAGACCTCGAAAAAAAATTCACCAAACACATAGTAGATGAGGAGTTGTATTTGAAGAATATCAAGGCATACAACTAAGCTTACCCTAATTTATGTATCACATTTTAATTTAGAGTTTGTAATATAAAGCTAACAATCCAAAGTTGGATGATTAAAAAGTAGGTCCTAGTGGTGAAGTACCAAAACTTGTAAAACAACATAGTATAAAACCATAGAAGATATAAGGTGGTGGTATAATCCGAGGCATTAAGGAAAAGGTTGTAGCTATTCAACAACCACATGGTTAAAAAAAAAAATTGACCATAGTACAAGTATAGGTATAGTAGCAAGCTAAACCCATTCAATTGATTTAACAACCAAAACCATGTTTAGCATAGAAATTTGTTGAATATGTTAATACATCTACAATTGAACTTTCAATAGAAGAGGGGAATAATAATGGATAGATGGCTTTAACAATCTATAATTGTAGATCAACAATAAAAGGCCAAACACCAAAAACTTGTTGTAGAGTAATAATTACTTAAAGAAGTAAAAATTGAGTAGTATTTTTGGTTATAATTTATAAGATATAATTTTTGAGTATTCAAGATTCAAAGATTTTGAAAATGGAATCCAAAGTATATGGAGCTTAATGTTAAGGCATAATGATAGGTAATAACAAGAAAGAGGAATGGTTGGAAATAAAATTTACTATTATTTGAATTTGAATTGGGTTTTGGAAGGTAATTTGGAACTATTTCCTTTCCCATGTGAATTTGGATTGTATTTTACATTTTTAACGTTGAAGAATACTTGCAAAAGAATTAAGTAAATGTATGAGAATTTTAAAAATAGGAAGAAAAAATAGTTATGAACAATTCTATTGTATGTTTTGAATTATGACTTTAATGTGCAAATTTATTTGCTGGAAGTATAGATTTCAATTTGTTTTGATCATGTGTGGAAAATATATTTGTTTGAAATATAGAGTTAAAATTGTTGTGTTTTTGTATATTTTGTTAGTTGCAAGATGTATTTGTTAAAAATATGGTTTTATTTTGTGGCTACAAAATTTGTATTATATTTAGGATATAAATTAATACTTACCAAGGGAAGGGCAAATATGGAGAAAATATGAAAAAAGGAAGCAATATGGCTATTGAAATTAGACAATGAATGAACCTCAATAAATGAGATATTGAAAAGATTGAAGAAGTTGGGCAATAGATGAACTTGAAGTTGGACAATTTATATGTTTTCCACAATGAATGAACCAAAGGAAGAGTAACAATGGGACAATTGATGGATGGATTATGCATTAATTTAGGGAAGTTGGATGATCTAAAAAATTAAGACAAGAAACAAATGACCTAAAAGTCATTAAAACCATCTTTGTTATTCCTTCTTTAACAATGTTATAACTTTAGTATAATGTATTTATGATAGACCCATCATCGATCGCTTGCTTATGATTGAACACTTATTTACATTTTCATCATATGTGCTTCATTTCAAGTGATTTAAAATGTTATGGGAGTGCTACCTCAAGCTTTAGTAATCATATTTGAAGTGCAAAGGAAAAGGAGTAATGAAAAAATAACAAGAAAAAAAAAAAGCTTTTCAACTTACAAAATGTGTTTTTTTATTTTCCCCTTCTCTTTGGACCTTTCATATTTTCAAACCTCATAACTTTTTTATTTCTTATTCATTTTAAACGATGTAAATTGTTATAAGAGTGTTAAAGTTCTACAAATTGTCTTTGAACTCTGGTAGCAATAGAACAACATACAAAGAATTTTTTGGGTGTTTGGGAACTGGCCTTTGTAATGTTTGATGGTTTGTTTTTTAAAGTTTTCAACCTTTTTTATTTTGGGGGGCTGTAACTTTCTCATTTTTAATCTGTTTTTGATGATTGTTAGTGTGTCAAATGCATGAAGAGGAGGGGTTCAAATTTTGTGTGGACACCAGAAATAATTGAGCCCTCCCCTTGGATTGGGCCTGCCCTGAGCACTTAAGTGTTTGATCACCAGCTGGTCTACCCTATAGATTGGATCCTATGCGAGGTCAGAAAGTTGAGAAACTAGGGCAAAGGATGAAAATGGAACTAATGGGGAAAAGTTTTAAAAACTTGGACAATACATAATAGAGTTATCCATAAGGTCACCCTGTCTTCACCCTGTCTTTGGGCCTGTTTTCACTCCCCATCCCCTCTTTCAGTGGTATCTGCAAAGTAAGGAAATTTTATTAATCTAAGTATGAATTGCCGAAACTCAGCATTTAATGCAGAAGATTCGAGAGTATTTTTAGTAGTTGTACAAGTAGGAGCAGTGAAAATATATGTAGCAGCAGTGGAGGTGCTCACGAAAAAGGAAAGCTAGGCTGAAACTTAGTTTACCACCAAAATTGGTGGAAAAACTAGTTTGGGTCCCAGTTATTTTGTTTTGTAAAATTTTTATTCCCAGTTACTTGTTTGCTGCCCTATACCCCTCCTATTCACGTCTCCTATTAATTAGATGAGGTGCCTCCCAAGTTCAATTTTTGTTTTTTGCAATGAGCCAATTTCATTGGCCCATCACTCAAAACAAATGAAACTATGGAGGCTCCCCGAAATAGATGGTTCTATTTGAACTACAGAGGTCCCTGTGTTCAGCCTGACTATATAGGTGAAAGGAGGACAACATTTGCCAAAGCATATGGGATAAAAGTGACGTGCTATGGAGAACATGTTGGGAAACACATTGGGAACTTGGGGAACATATTTGAAACTTGATGGGAACTCAAAGGGAACACATTGGGAACCAAGGAAAAAAGAAAAAACAAAATGCCCCCCCCCCCCCTTTCCCACAAAAATTTTAAAGGAAAAAAAAACAAAAACAACGGTAATTACAACCTGTTGATTACCCAATGTGTCCACAAAATT
>Ga0116231_10006445_pt1 | contig 22370 bp, 12 predicted proteins | sample S1TSphgellanicum_2_FD_89695 | JGI IMG/M metagenome (GOLD analysis project Ga0116231, IMG submission 89695) | Host-associated microbial communities from peat moss isolated from Minnesota, USA - S1T2_Fd - Sphagnum magellanicum MG | ecosystem: Host-associated > Plants > Peat moss > Unclassified...
CGGAGTGGGAAATGCGAAGGACCGGGCGGGGGGGCTCGACACGTTAAAGAACCGGAGTGGGAAATGCGAAGGACCGGGCGGGGGGGCTTGACCGGTTAAAGAACCGGAGTGGGAAATGCGAAGGACCGGGTGGGGGGGGGTCGACGGGGTAAAGAACCGGAGTGGGAAATGTGAAGGACCGGGGCGGCGAGGGGGGACCAACGGTTGTTTGAAAAGAATTTTTTTTTAAAAAAACCAAAAACAACAACCAAACATTGTTGAAATAACACACCTGTGCATTATGCACGGGGTTCACACTAGTCAATTCTAATACCTTTGTTAAGCTTGATTAATTTGGAGTTGTAGGGATTAAGATCACAGCTAATCAAGTGTCATTCATTGTAAGAAGTTGAAATGTTGATTAGATTAGCCTTCAAGTCTTGTTGCTTGGTATGTTTTTTTATGAAATTAGAGCTCTTATGTTCATTTTGAAATGCTCTTTTAATTCGATCAATTTAGATATGGTTTGGTCAAGATGATAAGTAATTTTGTTTTCTATTGGTCCTATATCATCTTGGTTGCAAAGTGGTGATGGACACTATTAAGTCATGGATTGTATTAAGGAACCTCGTTGATGAGGAGCAATGCAATAATATGTTTCATAATCTAGCGGCACTATTTTAGGCCACGGCGCCCAACTAATGACTTGTTCCAAAAGGGGTTTGGAGTAGCCAAGTTGGTAACTAATACATTTGGGCATTGAAAAAATGAACATGATATTAAATGGAGTCATGATATAAGTACATGGAACAAGGGGTGTATCACACTGTGGCCTTGCCATTTACATTAAAAATGTATCTGAAAGGCAAAGGAAGAAGAATTATGGAAACTCAAATATTTCACCATGCAAAAATATACTCTTCAAAAAATCCTTTAAAAGAAACCCAAATCCTTCAAGATATTATAACTCTATAATAACTAATCTCTAGTTTCAACACAAGCCAAAATACCATCTTTTGAAAATCCTCATATGAAAATAGAGCTATTATTATTACCTAAGGGCCAAAATCCCTTAAGCGACTATACTCTATAATGAATCTAAACACAATATCCTTGCCTTGGTAGGCGAGGCCAACAAACATTATGAATTCTCATTACTCTCTCCAAGACATAACTCTTCATTCCTGGACATCAAAAATGAAGTAAAAATGCAGAGTGACAGTCTCCATAACAAATGATCATCTGCATACAACAACAACATCTAACCAAAAAAATTGTAATTCTTCTACCAAAAAAAAAACCTTGCTAGGAAATTACATTTAGCTGCCCATTTTTATAGACAAGATATGATCTTGTCATTGTTATCAGAACAATGCACATGTGTGCCAGTACTGGAGCTTCATCACAGTCAGAAAGAGGAAAAGAAACCTCTTATCAACTACGCCTAGCAGCTTCACACATGAGAAACCACAATAGTCAGTTCCAAGCCTAGCAGCTTCACACATGAGAAACCACAATAGTCAGTTCCAAGTCCGTGTTCCACTTGTCAATTCAATGTAATGCAGTTGGAGATGATTTACAAATGCAGGACCAAGCTCATGGTTTGATTTCAAATGGCAGGGGGACTTTGGAGAGGTGCAGATTTCACTTGCATTTGATCATGTAAATTATATCAGCTTCCGTATGGAAACTGATAACCAATCACTCTCTGCAGCCTTCAGCCATGGCCTAAAATATGAGATTTGAATTAGGATTGGAAGTGACCACTGCTGAATTTGAAATTCTGTTCTCAGAAATGCCAAAAGGGTGCATTCAAGTCATCCTCCCTGAATCAATCATTTGCTATATTGTTGGAAAACGTTATGAAAGTGTAGCCTGGAGGAAGAAGGAAGACTGCCCAATCGTCTGAACAGAGATATGGCTGGTGAAAACCAAGAGGCTGGGAGAGACATGAAAGGAAAAAGGAGGCTAACAGAAAGAAAGCAAGAAGAGAGAGACAGAATGGTACAAGTGAGTTTGAGAACCGTGATGTACAGAAATTTACAGTGAAGACAAACCTTCAAGAATTTGTGCAAAAGCTATTGATAAAGGCTTGTTGACTTAGGGAGTAACCTTCTATGATAAACTGAATGACAGGTGAATGTTCAAGGGGGTGAAAGAACATCATCCAATTGTGAAAGGCAAAAAAACATATTTGAGTTGGAGTAGCTTTAACTAACTTGCGTCAAGTATTTCAGTGGCAGGGCTGTTGATTGCCATTTCTGAACTTTTCCCTTGAGCTAGCAAGTTGGAAGCTGCCATTGTCCTCATAACTGCTGAGTCAGACTGAATGCAACCTGATACTTCTTTTGAAGCTGGCTCATCTGATGGGCTTGCTGTATTTAAGACCTCTTGAGGAACTTCAGAAGAAGATGAAGGGGTAAGTACTGTGAGTAATGAGCCACTTGGATAAGGACCACCAACAGGGATGTCAGTTAGTAATGATGCTGGTGACCCATAAGTTAGGTCCCTTAGGGGATGATCAAATTTGCAAGTTGGTCCAAACTTGCAGATACCATAGCGGGTGTAGAAGGTGCAAGGCGGAGAACCCTGTAAAAGAAGACCAAATACAGGAGGCAGGATTAGCAAGCCCAATATTAAGGTTCTGGAAAGAACATGTGCAAGATGGAGTAGGTATCCCCATCTTGTTGCTGAAGTTCCAATAAAGAAGTGAGGGGACAATGACAGACAATAGTGAGGCAAGGTGCCATCTTATGCAAAAAAGAGTAAAGCAAGTCAACCAGGGCAGAATGAGTTTTGATGAGAGCAATCCTTACTGGTCGTAATGGAAGACCGAGTGAATTCAAAACACAAGTTGGTGCAGTAGTGGTTCTATCCTTGGGGTGATGGTATCTACAAGTGACCCCAAACTTGCAGTCCCCTGTTTTGATATAGTATTGGCACTCTGGTTCCCCTGGCCTTTCAGGAAAAACGGTTTCCTTGTGGACACGGATGGGTTGAGGTTGCAATACTGGAAGGCCCATTGCTGAAGACCCTTGTATGTAAGGAGCATACCCTGATACTGCATCCATCTCAAGTCCTCCATAGGGAAACCTGCTTCCTAATGAATGTTGCTGCTCCTCTGGTGTTGGCAAATCATTTACTGGTCCCTGTTGCATATCAAGTCATGGCACACAACATTAAATGCAATCTGTGTGTTATGTATAATGTCAACCCTCTATTGTTTCTTGACTCAGATAGAACGACATAGCTCAAAACCCCACAGACGCTGCCTGCCCAGCACAGCTATATCATCGGTTATTGCATGAATGATGTAGAGATGTTACAAGGACTGCAACATAATAAGACCTAAAAGCCTGAAGAATGAGAAACACAAGACAAAATAAGATGTATCTGCACACACAAGAGACAGCTCCTGCTGCTCCCATCATGTATGTGATGATTGGAGTGAAAGAGCTCAACATGCCATGTACTGCAAGCTTGGATAGTATGGTCTCTAAATTTGAACAGTTGGGACACACAATAGCTTAGGATTATCTTTGAATCAGCAACCCTACTACAAAAACTTCCAAAGCATTCCACGAGATTGGAGGTCTGCTCACTATGGTTGATTGAAATGGCCATGCCACAAATATGGACCCTACATGGAGATGACCCCTCAAAAGGCTAGTTAACCTCAGAGGTTAGATTCAAGGTTTGGAGTGGCAATATGCACAGGGCCAAATGTCGAAGAGATGTATTCTTGACTTGGAATCCAAAGTGTTCACAAGATCCTTAGTACCAATGCCGCTGTCAGGGATCCAATCTGTATGGCTACACAAACAGCTTGTTCTGAACAGATCAGAAAAAGACATATATGGGTGGACAGCTCTTGACATCTTTGTGCAAGATAAGCAAGCTTACTTGGTAAGTATTCCACCCTGTCATTGACACCACTCCTTGAAGTGGAGGAACAATTACAGGTGCAAAAGTTGAGGGGACCTGAAGGTAGGGTGCTCTTGCTGCAATTGGCCATGAAGGAGGCCCTGCTGGATAAGGTTGAGGGGTAGAAGATGACTGAGTTGCTGGAGTGGCATACAGTGATGAGCCTGACATGGATACCAGTGCACCCATTGCTGCAGGTTGAGGATGATGAAATTTGCATGTTACACCATATTTACAGGATCCTGTACGCATGTAGTAGGCACAATCCTTCTCTTCCTGTAAAAAGTTCACAATCAGTATAAGTAGTGCCTCCAATACTGTACATGAGAAGGCATTGATTCCCTTGCATGTGTACTCTGTAATTGATCCTGAAAAAATTTGATTACTGCTTTCCCCACGAAGCATTTAGGGGTTGAAGAAAATGGAAAAGCCACCATATTCAAGTGCCAGAACCAGAATGCAAAGTAAAACCACATTATAACTATTGAACATTAAAGAAAATGGTAGTAGACTCTGAGTGTCAGATTGAGATGGGTAAATCACTAACCAGGCGCAAAGGAAAACCTAGAACATTTATTTGCACTCGTCCAATTGACCCAGCCTTGTCACTTGGATGATGATATTTGCAAGTTGCACCAAATTTGCATGTTCCAGTCTTCAGAAAATACTGGAGGTTATCCCAGACATAACAAGTAAGAAAATACCTTTTTTCTTTGATGACTTCTGTGCAATGTGAAATCCATAGGAACTATAACACTAACTGCAAACAACTGCAGCTGTCTGTTTCTGCTCCACATAAAGTCCAAAACATGAGTGAGACCATATCATCTGGAACAAAAGCAATAATTAATATGCACATTCAAAATCTCTTGTAAATCCCCCCCCTCCCCCCCCCTCCCTCTTGCTTAAGCCCCGATCATTTTCAGGAGGTGCAAAACAGATGATGCAGTCTCTCATAGTGCTATTTTGCAGGCTGGTGCTGTAAAGACTTTCTCTGGGTACAAGTGATTTGCACAGCCCTGGTGGCTCAAAGCAAACCAGCTGAAAATCAATTGCACACTGCTACATTCTCCAGTTACAAAATCAGGAAAAATGGAGACACTCTTCTTAACAGACAATTGCCTCTTAGAGTATGTCCAGTACCTGACAATCTGGCTGACCAAGTCTTTCAGGATACTCTCCTCCCCTGCTGCTCCCTCCTTGAGCAGCCAATGCTGCAGCCTGCATCATGTGAGAGAGACTACATCTTTGTCATTTGTGCACATACCAATGGAGGTAGTAGGTACAAACAGTTTGCACATACATCTCAACACCAATCTTAACAGATCTAGTTCTGATGATGTCTTGCCCACTCTAACTGATCCAGAAAAGATGTCAGCAAGCAGCAAGAAGATCATGTTGATGATGATGCAACAGGCAAAAGGGGTGAAAGAAGGTGGCAGTTCAGAGGTTGCACCAGGTTGCTACCATTGGAGGGGTGGTTGAAACGGCAGCTGATGCCAAAGCCACAGAGTCCAGTGCGCATATAGTAGCCACAATCAGGCTCCCCAGGGCGCCCTGGATATGAAGCTGCTGGCCCTCCTCCTCCATGATCCATCTCCTCAGGCTGCTGCAAGGTGGTCATCCGCCACAATAATCGTTCTGCAAAACACAGAGGCAGTTGGATCTTCACATGCACTTGTAAATGCAACCCCTATAATATCCATCCACAAGTAGAAGCAGGTTCCAGGCAGCCACCAATTGCAACAGTTTTTCCTTTATCAGGTTATGACAAGGTGGCACAGAGTGTGTCTGTGTCAAGCAAGCAAGCAAGGTCCCACAGTTTTTCCAGACTTGCTGCGTTTACAAAACCAGCAGCTCCAGACCTGGGACAACTCTTCTGATGTTGGGCAATATTCCAAGCCTTCTCCCTTGTCACAGAGAGGGTCATCATCAGACATCTCTCTAACAAGGATGATCTATCTACCTGAGGTTTTCTCCCCCCTAGTCTCCTTCTTCTATAGCAACATGATGGATCCGTCCCATTATTGCCTCTTGGAAATGGGTATCATCAGCACTGGGTTTGCAAAAGAGAGAGCCTTGTCGCAAAACATTCCTTCCGGGTGCCTTCCCAAGAAGGTATTCATTCATACTCGAATTTGTCTGTCATGCAAGGAAGGACCCGACGGCAAGCAAGGCAGTCCATTGTCCCTTCCTCTGGGCTTCGTATTCAGGTCCTCCTCAGTCCAAAACTCTCTTTAGCATCATCCCGATTCTTTCTATCATTCACGAATTCTTAAGCTCCCTGGCAGAAAGGCATCCTCTCTGCAGATCCGAAAAAACTCAGCCTCATCCGGGGCCTGGAATCGAAGAAATTCCGCCTCCTATGCTGATCGATGACGCCCCCCATTCCAGATCAATAATGGAAGTCAGAAACCAGTCTTCTTCACACAACTGCAAGCGAGAGTCATGCCATCGCCACTGGAAGTACTTACTGATTTGAGCGAGTCACACAGTATAACGCTGTTTCACAAATGATGGTGTGAGAGGAAAATGTTGGGATGCTAGACTTAGTAATATATAAGGTACCTTGCAAACCTGCTGTTTCTGCCGTCCCTGCAGCCACATGAGAGGAGGAGGAGGAGGAAGAGGAGGAACCATGATGATGATGATGATGATGATGATGCTGCTGCTGCTGCCGCCGTTGCTGATGACGATGCCAATCAGCCGATGAAATTGAGACACTGGATGCATATCCTACCACATGAGGACTAGGATCACCATAGTACAATTCCATGGAACAACAAACAAGCAAGCTCGTCGAATCTACTACTACAACAACTACAGAGTGGAACCCAACAGCAGCAGCAGCAGCAGCAGAACAACTCACATACTGCCCTTAGACTGTATTCTTGCCCCCTTCTTCCTTCTTCCTTGCTTGCTTGCTTGTCGACACCACAAATCCCGGCCGCTAAAAAAGAACCCCGTTTGCTCCTCCGAGTGCTCCTTCTGCTTCGCTTTTCACCGCACAAATTTCAGAAATGGAACAATAATTTGCGAGTGGCATTGGAAGGAGTTGTTTGTTAGATATTAGTACATGAGAAGCTCCGGGAGTGCCTGTTTGAAATTGTTGTGATTAAATGTGTTTTTTTTTGTTTTTTTGCAGTGACGAACAAAGAAATGCAGGTGATGAGGAAGGAATGAAGGAAGGAAAGAAGGAAGCAGCAGCAGCAGCAGCAAGAGCAGCACCACCCATGTATGACGGTGCAGTGTGCAGTTGGATACGTACTGGTGCTTGCTTGCTTGCTTTTGCTTTGCTTCTGTGCAACAATCATTGATTTGCTTGACCCCGGGGGAGCTTAGAGCCGCCAGTCCCTCGCAAGGACCCACCCAATCCTCTCTTTGTGTGCGCGCCCACCTCATGAGAGACCCTAAATCGGCCCTAACGAGCTCTGTCTGGTGCCACGAGCCTCTTGTGTGGTTCTGTGTTGAACAGGACTGCATGATTTTCCATGTTCTGCATGTTCTGCAATCACTAAAATTATCGTCAAGTTTGTCTTTTTTTTTGTGCCTTGTGTGAATTCTGTGTTGAACAAAATTGCGTGGTTTTTTTATGTTCTGCATGTTCTGCAACAAAAAAAAACATTGTCAAGTTTGTCTTTTTTGTGCCTTGTGTGGTTGTTCTCTGTCAAACCAGACTGACTGCATGGTTTTCTTGTTCTGCACGTTCTGCAACAAAAACAAAATTGTCAAGTTTGTCATTTTGTGCCTTCTGTGTCAAAGCAGAGACTGCATAATTTTTCATGTTCTGCATGTTCTGCAAAAAAAATATTTTGGGTCTAATCCATGTGATGCATACGTTGTCCAAATAGGACGTCGGATATGAGTTTTTGTCAATTGAGAAGAGGGTTGGATGATTTGAAGAGGGTTGGATGGTTTTTCATCCATTAATGAAGGGTTATCTGACTCTACAGGAGGATTATGTGATTTTTCATTCATCAACAAGAGGAGTTATGATGTTGCTTTTGAACCTTTGGACAATAGGTTATGTCTAGTAACCGTTTGATTACTTGAGATACCCTTCAATAGTTACCGGTGAAAAGGCATTTGATTGCTTGAGATACCCTTCAATAGTAACCGGTGAAAAGGCATTTGATTACTTGAGATACCCTTGATATACCCTTCAATAGTAACCGGTGAAAAGGCATTTGATTACTTGAGATACCCTTCAATAGTAACCAGCGAGAAGCCCTTTGGTTACTTGAGATACCTTCAATAGTCCTCTCAAGTAACCAAACGACCTCTCACCAGTTAGCTAACCTGTATTTGGGTCCAGGTAGTAGAAAATTAAAAATTTCAAAAAAATAAAAATAAAAATAAAAATCAAACAAACAAACAAACCAAACCAAAGTGGCCATCATCCCTAGGAAAATGTAAACCAGATATGAAGTACAAAATCTTTAATCATCCATGTATATATATTTTTTAATTACAAACTGAAAACCAAATATAAAAAATTGGCTTTATTTATTTATTTATTTATTTATTTCCCTCCCTACTCCACTTCTGACTACTGGAAACTTCCAGAGTCACTTCATTTTTGAAATTTGAAATTTTCCTTTTGGAAAAAAAAATTTCCAATAAAAAAAAAGGGTTAACTCCAAGATTGGTTTGTTTGACTGGTACAAGGTAAATTTATATATGGTATTAAAACTGGTATAAAATTGGCATAATATTTATAGCATCATTCAGACCTGATGTTAGGGCCTGTTTTCTTTTGTTAAAGTTGGCACTAACTTAAAATTTTAGTTAACAATTTTGGTGTTCATTCACACTTAGATTAATATTAAGCAAAATTAAAGTATAAAAATAAAATAACTTATGTTTGTCACAATAGATTCAATTAATTGTGAGGAATGTTAGTGACCACAATCAAGATTGATTACAAATTATAATTAATATTATATATATTAAATATTGAGTTAAACACTAAAAATCAAAATTGTGGCTATGTAACATTGAGTCATTTAAAAATCTCTTTACATAACATTGAGTTAAAACCTCAAAACTTAGGCTTTTTAGTTAGATTTACATGTTAACTATCACAAATGCTAACACCAAATTCACACCACTTGGGTAACAAAGATGCCACATCATAAAAAATGCTACCTAACATTACATATGTGAATGCACTCAAATTTTTTTTAAAAAAATTAACATCGACTTACCATTGACTTAGTACTAGGTGTGAATAATGCTAAGATCGATATTATTTCAGTATTTTCATCCGCCTATTGACTGTCACGTTTATGGATGAATGTCGATGGAATTTTCTTGGTTGTTATGAAATTGTTGCACCCGCCAAAGTTACAACTATTAAGTCAAATTTGGAGAAAGGAATGATACAAATAACATGTTTATGTTGTTGAATAGAAGGCCATATGAAGAAGAATTGCCTTATATGAGTGGGAGAAAAAAGCAAAGGAATTCAAACCCAATGTTTTCTTTTCTTTTTCCCTTGAAGGGATTCATTCCTAACCCTCATAATTTGCACAAGATCATCTTTTTGTGTATCATTGATGGGTGGGTTGTTGGTGGAGGTGCAAATTGATTTCAACATGTTCATCGATTTCAATATTATTCATAGAAATATTTAAACAATCAATCACCACATTTAACAATTTGTGAAATCACTTGCCTCAATGTTGGTAAGGAGAAGGTCCTTGTCCTATATGACATTCCACAAAAGACCCATTTATATTATAGAATATTTTTATTAAAGTTTTAAGGAATTAATCATGCAAATAAGATATTTCATATGAATTTGTCATTCATGGCAAGGTTTTTTTCTTCAAATTCCTCAAGTAGGTGTACTAGCAACGATCCTCAACATTAATTAACAATAAATGGTGACTATCACGGTGGACTAGTAGATCTTTTTAGGAATCTTGCCTAATTCTAGCAACCTAATGGAACACACTATTTAAATCTAGCGACTTTTAACTTTTTTTTTTTCTTGAGATATGGCAAGTTTTTTTTTTTTAATTTCAAAAATCCCTTTTTTGGATTTGCCAACCCTTTCTTTTGTCACTAGGTGGCGACAATTTGCCACAAAAAAAAACCTTGATTCATGGATGAAGTTGATTTATGAACATTTTTTTATTATAGTTAATGAAGTTTATTCATCATTGTCCATTTTTTGTTCACTATATATATATATATATAGTGTATTCAATACTAGATAGTTGAATTTAAGTTTGGGCATGTTTCATTGTAATTGGGTCACAACTCATAACCATTGTGCACATTATAAATCTTATAATCATAATGATTTTCATGCCCACATAGTTTGAGCAAACTTCCTTTCAAGTTTTAGTATTGTTGTTATTTGAAAATCATGTTGATTTCAAGGAATAAGATAGCTGTCTTCATGGAGGAAATACTTGTTCAACTTTTAAAATGAATTAGTTTCTAAACCCATCACAATTTTGTTGCAAGGGGAAAAAATAAATTAGGGAGAAAAAACACTTGTAGAAATTAGATACCTTCACTTTTTTGGAAACACTATAGGAAACCCGACCTAACAAGCTATTGGCATCCCCAAGTCAAGCTCATTGGCAAAGGGCATGTAGGAATTTCACTTACATCCCATTGGTTTTGAACCCAAGAGTTTTTTTTGAAGCCCCATAGTCCTAGAATGGGCTATACAAGTGAGCCATAATTACTTGGGGGTGTACCTTCACCTTTTTAAATGAAGCATTTCCACTTTTTTATTTAATTGAGGAATTGTTAACCCAATTTGTATACAAACAAGGGTTATAATATTAGTGTAATAATATATAAAGGGTGTTGAATAGGCTTGTGTGTAGGTGTGCAAAAAATTGTTACTACTAATAAAATTGTTGGATTTGGTGGACTAAATTTTTTTTCTTAGTTATTTTGAATGAACTCCTTAATAATCAAGGTGTGGTAATTATTTACAAACATGGTTCGAACACATTATTTGTTCTCTTTGTTAAATGTATTAGACTTATGATCCCATCACACCTATTGTTTAGGTCTTGACGGTAGATCTTGCCTTAACATTTAATGTTTAGCACCTAGCAATAATGTGAACAAATTCCCATATCAACTTAACACCAAACACCATACCAACAAGGACGTTGTCCACACTTAACTTTTGGTGACACATACCACTATCATTTCAACACCAATTTTGAATGTTGAGTCACACCTATTAATGGTAAGTTTTTTTGAGGGGTGTATTTATCTATGCTTTTGTGTTATGTTTAATGTTATTTTTTGTTGTCATACTTGCAAGCTTGCAGTTTGCATACATTTTTTGTTCTTGTATATTTGTAGGAATCAAGTTCATAAAATGAAACTATGTTCTTGAAACCAATTCTAAAAAAATAGCTTTAAAATCAAGTATATAAAAAATATGTCGTTGGACAAACCATCAATGGTTTACAATTGTTTGTATAAATGAGAAATGAAAAAACATGTTGCTTGCACAATCATTAAGTAAAATATTTTTGAAGTGCGAACCATAGTGCCAAACTTGGATAGACAAGAAGAAATAGGTGTCTAATTTGGAAACCTTCAAATTTCCATCCTCAACACAAACTTTGTGATCTTGCAACCACAAAATATCTAATGACAAACAACATAATGCAATTGTCATATGTTTCAAGGATTTGTTGCAAGACATTATTTCTTGTGGTTTTTTTATTTGTGATTGGAAACCAATTCAATGTAAATGAGGTTCTGGTTTTTTTGTGTGTTTGGGGGGCTAAGCCTTATGGTGTGGCTCTAAAGTTTCATATTTCATATTTTGAAATTCCAAAGCACATTAGAGAAACATGTGGTTGTTTTGTGTGTTTTGAACATGGATCTTTGCAGTTTGTAGGTGAATTTTCTTGAAACACAAAAGATCAACATAATGTTTTGATGTTACAATTATATTAGTTTTTGTTTTAACATTGGAAATATTGTTGTAGAAAAGGGGTAATAGTTTGTAACATGGGTAGAGTTGCAATAGGACACCCATTTTGATTTGCTTCTTAAGTTGAAAAAAATCCTTAAATGATTTTGGTTTATATGGTCTCATTTGTTCATTGGTAACTCCTTTGGGAATTGAACCAAAAAGGGGCATGTGTACTTCAAAGCTTGAAGAAAGGGTTGAAGGAGAGTCTTTGTAGTTTAATAATGTGACCCCCCTATGTGTGTACAATTTTGTAACAAAGCAAAGGCCCAACAACCAACCAAACTTGAAGAACTTAAGTGGACCACGATACCCCAACACATGGCATCTTCAAGTAGGAAATGCATAAGGTGTTCTTGTTTTGTTGTGCAACAACAACAACAATTTGGCAACAATAATTTCCAATTTCAAACACCATCACAATCAAAGTTGTGAACTCTCATGGGCTTCCCATTCTCAACAATCAAGGCCCATCCCCATTGTCATCATCTTCATGTAGAGTAACAATAAGAATAAAAACAACAAATGGCATTATAATGTTTCTCGTGGAGGTTACAACAATGGTAGCGATGCTACATTGTCATCTTGAACTTTTGAGCTAGGTTTTTGTGGTTTGGGGCCCAAGTTTGGAGCCAAAGGCTTGAGCTCCAACATTTTTCTATTTTTAAATATTTTCATCCAAATGGATTAAAAATCATCCATAATTTAAATTATTATTATGATTAATCCATCTTCATTGGTAACTAAATGCGGAAGGTGTGATTGAACAAATGGATCAAATAAATTTAGGCCTATGAGTGGACAAAGTGTTTAGTTGATGAATAGTGGTTGGTAGTTGGATGGGATTTGGAGCAAATAAAAAAGTTTTTAGATTGGACATGGCACAATAGGAAATCATGACTTTCACGACATGAAACCAATCCACAGACTAATTGATTAATTAATTATAATTCATTTCAAATTATATTTGATATTTATTTTGGAAATTCATAACTTGGTCATACAAGGTTGGATTTTTGATGTATCTATGATGTTGGAGTCATGGAAAGAGGGCATCTATGCACAAAATTTCAATGAATCACTTATAAATAATAGTTTTTGGAGGTTTTTTTTTAATGTGATTTGTGAGATGGGTGTGGCACTATGGGAGTTGACTTGTGTGTGATAAGTTGTCACCAACTAAGGTCAAATGTGTGGATAAACACTACAAACTAAACCCATAGGTGGTGGAATGTTCCACCATCAACAAATGTGGATTGTTGTGCCATCAATTTTTATTGTTTTTGTAGTAATTTGTTATAGTAGGTCAAAGATTGTTGGCCTAGATGGAGTGGGGGGAAATAAGACATGTATTTTGTTTATTTGTTATGTAAATCTTCCATTGGTGTTATTGGATTACGGGCTTGTTTCTTGTCATTATATTTGTTGAGTTGTCATTTATTTTTAAGAAGTAAAGGGGTTTTGAAATTATGTGGCATTGGTTGACATCATGGGGAACATTAGTGGAACCAACAAATCATGTTCTACAAAAAAAATCAAAACAAGATCTAATCCTAAATATGTGGGCGCATTTATTAAACTTTGTGTTGTCATATTTTTCTCCTCCAACTTTTGATTTTCCATGTTGGTGATCAATTCTTCCAATCGAACAAATTGATATTATGTAATGGTCATGCCACCACCTCAATTTTCATCATTGGCCTTATCGAAAATTTTACATGTGATTTTACCCTTAAATTGAAAATTGTTACCTCCCCCACACCCTCCTATGCATTTACCATCCTTGTTAATAGATTTGTTAGGACACAGTTTTAAATGCAATGAGTAACAACGGTCAATGTCATGACCTTCCACACCATAATGTTCACATTTTATAATATTTGAAAATGTGGATTTGGATATAAATGCCTTGCTTTTATTTGGGCACTCCTTACTCATGTGAAGACCTCCACAAGTCCAACAAACAATCTTTTGGCCTTATTCTACTGAAAAGGATATAGATGGCCCAAATTGATCCCCTTTGGCCTTCTCATTTTAAATGGTCATTAATTCCTCCCTTTTGGAATCCTTTTGGGTGGTCATGGTGATGCCAAATTTACTGACTTTGACCACACAAAATCCTTAATCAAAATTTTCGCAATGTGGAATGTTTCTTCTAATGTGGCACAATCCCCATGATTAATGGCAAGTTGAGGTCCTACCATCCTTTACACCTTCTTGTCCTACTTGGACATGTACAATTGCACCAACTACCATTTCATGAAAATGTTACAACTTTCCTCGGCAAATTGTGCAAACCTCATGTACATGGTGCATGGAGTATCATTTTTTTCCCTTTGGAAATCTTAGATCTACCACATTTGATCTTGGCAAATGCCCCCACACTTCAATTCCAAAATCATGATCTAACTAACTCTCATTGATCTCCAATGTTTCATGTTCCAAATGTTGATATAAGAGTTTAGATGCCTGCCAAGGATTCAAAGTCAAGTTTTGTTGCCTCTTGGCTTACGTCAAAGTTTTGAAATCCAACTTTGATTCCTTAAGTGACATGGTGCCCATGAGTCCAAAAAACTAATCTTTGATGGACCTAAGGCTCCCCATTTCATCCTCCACATTTCCAAATGAATTCACAACAAATGTAAAACCTATAGAAAAATATTTTGTGACCTTTTAATCCACATTGTTTTCTTTAGAATCCTTAACACATCCCTCTAAAGATGGTGACTTATAGTACCATCTTCAAGTCTACATGTAATGTGCCCCTATGCTTGAACCCTATTCCTAATCCGAATAACTAATTTTGTTGAATCTATTGTGACTATAATTCAAAACTAAACCTAAAAGGCATCTATATCCATCCACTAAGTTCCATAGGGCCAAACATAGATGATGGCTCATTGTGAACACAATTAAAAAAATCTATTAATCATGATTTCGGTCTTATTGCCATACAACAATTAATAGAGCAATCCTAATAATCAAATCTAAAAAATGTTTGCAATAATGTCAACCTAGGTTTAGAACTTAAACCATGTTAAAACCTAATCAATATGTTTAAGCAATTTACGAATCAAGTAAGACCTAGCTACTCAAAAGTCAAAATTGGTGGGTAACTTCATCCCATGTCAATTCATTAACCACACCAATTATAACCCCAAGGTTCATTATTGTAATTGGCATGCATGTGTGGGATAGCTTATATCATTTCACCTTGGGTTTCCCACAAATTGGTATGCACATTTTGCAAAAGATCAACCCACAAGTGCAAGTGTTTGCACATGCTTTGGGGGCAAAATACTATCATTAAAAGAAAATTGGGTTTTTGTAACCAATGAATTTGTGAATACTTGTGACTATTTGTCATTTGCGACTACCATTGGTTATTTCTTTAGCTACTTTCTGCATTTGGTTATGCTTGCAACTACACTACAACTACCTTATAACTAATGTTTTTCTCATTCTTCCATTTGCACAATTTTTAACATGGTTTTCATCCAAGAAGACCCATTTATGTTCCATTAGTCGCAAATGTGGTCAAATGAGTTGCAACCTTATGTGTATTCAAAGTGTATTTTGCATATTCTAAGGTGTATGGATTTATAATGGTGTACAATATGTATTATATTCAATAATATATGGGTGGATACTAAAATTAAACATTGGTATATGAGGGGTGATGTATAATACTTGTATTTTTCACAAAAACGAATATTATTTTTTAGTCATAATTTTTTTCTAGTAATAAAAAAATTTCCAGTAATTACAATGAAACTAATTATTTCAATTAATGTAACATTATTGTAAAAATAAATAAATTATAGTAGTTATGAATTAATTTAATGACTTATTTTATAGTTGAAGTTAATATTCATAATTTTGAATTTTTATTTTAAATTATGACTTAAAGTTATAATAATAATTTTATTGTAAAAGAACGTAATTATGGTAATTATAGTAATTATATTACACTAATTTATTCAATTTGTTAATTATAATCACTTATTTAAGATAAAATAATAATAATAATATTAATTAATTAATTAATTAGTAAAAAAATTATTAATCAAAATTAACTACTCTAAAATCATTGTAAATATTCTATTGATACATTAATTAAAGAAGTGGTAAGTTTTATAATTAAAATTAATTATAACTTATGCCTTATATTAATTCTTACTTTATAAAGTCATTTTGAAATTTTATAGTAATTTTAGAGAAAATAGAATAATTAATGTAATTATTATAATTTTAAGATCATATTACAATACATTAAAATATTCTTTTATGTTTATAGATATTATATATTGAAAATAATCACAATGATTTTACTATAATTAAAGTAATCGACATAATTACCATAATTATAGTAATTGAAATAAAGTAGATTATAGATTTGAAAAAAAAATGTTATTGTAACATAAAATTTTACATCGAGATTTAATATTTTCAGTTAAAATATTATTATTTCAATAAATGAAATTATATATTCATTATAGTAATTACATATTAATCATATAATTAATAATTTAATGGCAAACACTAAATAGTAACAACCAATTAAATGTAACATTGGGTTAACATGATTCTTTCCCAAGAAAAGGCCCAAGTTCCTCAAGGAAACATATGTTATGAATATTTTAGCAATCACAGTCATCTTATTTTTGTTTTTATATAGTTTTACGACCTATCATTGGAAAGGTCTCAAGAAGAGCCTTTGTAGTTGGAATTTTTTCAATTAAAATTGTTATGCAAAAGTTATGATTAAACAAAATTTCGCACACATTTGTACCCCGAAGGACCATGGTTTTTCTCGTGGGCAACTTAAGCTCCTTTCTGAGGATATGATTGTTCCCCTAAGAAAAAAAGGTTTTTTTCAGGGCAAGAAAAACTCGTTTTCCTCAAAGACATGATTGTTCCCCTAGGAACAATGAATTTTCCTTAGGGAAAGGCCCAAGTTTCCAAGGAAACATATGTTCCAAGGGGAAATATAGGTTCCGAATCTTTTAACAATCATGGTCATTTCATTTTTGTTTTTATATAGGCTTGCAATTTATCATTGGAAAGGTTTCAAGGAGGTACAACTTTTTTGTTGGAAATAATTCAATGAGAACTCATATGCAAAAGTTATAATCACACAAAATTTCGGACACATTTGTTCCTTATGGGAACATGGTATCCTAAATTATTGTGTCTATTATTTATAATTACATATTTAGAATATATTATTATTATTACTACACATTTTTAACAATAATAATTAATAATTTAAAAATCATTAAAATCAAATTTTGTATGGCTAATTATTATAAACTAACTGTAATTAGTTAATTAATATATTAATTGTAGTATTTTTGTAATTTATAGTGGAAATTAATTAATCATAATTAAAAACTTAAAGTCATTAATTTTGAATCCAATTTTTAAAAATTTGTAATTAAAGTAATTAAATCATTTCTTTTTTATAACTGCTTATATACAATAAATAATTGTTATTACATCATAATTTTTCTGATTAAATTTTCTGTAATTAATACAATTAATTAATGAAATTATATAAATGATTTTATTTATTAATTATAATGACTTATTTATAGTTTTTAATAATAATTAAAAATCGCAAATTTATATTATGTGTTGATATTAAATGATAAAAAAATTAGTTTACAATAATTTCAGTAATTAATATTAGTTATTATGTATACATAATATTAATTTTTTATTATAATAGTAGAAAAATAGTTATAAGAAGTGAAGTAATAATGTAAATAATAAAAAAAAACCTAGCCGAGGTCACAATATAAAAATTAATATTATTGTTATTAGTTAATTATTATATTTAATATTTCCTATACCAAATGAAAAAATAATCAAAATAACTATAATAAAATAGTTAATTTAAGGTAGTTATTGTTACATTAATATTAATATTATTATATAAAATAATTAATTATTCATCTTAAATATTAATTAATTAAATTACCAACATATATATAATTATTTTCAATATATATTATTGATATTAATACTTATTAATTAGATAATTTATAATTAAAATTTGAAATAAATTGAATCCTCATTTTTTATATTGAATAATATTTTAATTAACTGGTTAATTAAATAATTATGTAACAAAAAATTATTGATGAATTATTATTATATGTAATTAGTTTATTAGTTCAATGTTAATTATTTAATTAGGTAGTTTATTAGTTAATTAACTATTTAGTTAGTTAGTCACTTACCTATTGAATCATATAATTTACAAAAATAAAAATAAAGATAAAGGATATAGAATGAGCCTTCTAGTTATAAGTAGTTTGCAACTAAACTTTCTAGTCACTAAACAATTTGCCACTAAACTCCAAGTTCAAAATTTATCCCACAAGGTTTGTGTTCCATTCTCATTTTAAAAAGTATATAAAGAAGGTTTTTGCCTTCAATTTTCACATTCAAAACATGGGCCATGTGGGATGAGCCAATTAAAAAGCTTAACCCAATTTATTTTTTTAAAATTATGTACATATTCCTTAACTACCCTAGTTCCCTAACCAACCTATCCACTTAGCTATTTAGTTATTTACCTACTTAAGTAAATATCTAGCCTAAATAGGTAGGTAGGTGTTTAGTTTAAATAAATAGGTTAGTAGGTAAATTTGGCCTACTTATTTACCTACTTAGTTCAATTTACTTACATACCTACCTACTAAAATTGATTTTGAAAAAACTAATTAATATGCCATGTGGCACATTTTGAATGTACCACATATCACAATCTTAAACCATCCAAACATAAAAATTGGACATGTTACATTATTTCAGAATTTCATTAAAATAATAATAATGTTAAATACATATTAAATTAATGACACGTGGCAACATATGATAAGAACACAAGGTTGACCAAATTAGTTGCAAACTAGTTGTAATCAACAATATTTTAATGATGGGTCAACAGATGAACATGTATTTTGTTGACTTTTTCTTCCATCCATGAATGATTATCATTTGTGATTAATGTCGTTTGCAACTTGTCCAACACAACTAAAGGAAAAATGGTCACAAACGTTGTTTGTGACAAAAACCTAGTTGCAGAAACTAGTTGTAAAGACCTTGATTTCTTCTAATGCATGTTACTTTCTCTTTTCCACTTGAAATGGATTCATTAGTTACAATTTTACATGTTCCAATTCACATGCCCTAAAACCACATGGAGCTAATTTAAAAGACTTTACCTTCAAAGGGCTTAAGGTAGGTACTAAGTGCATTTTCCCCAATGGTTTATGTTGGGCAAGATTGTGCCAACTGGTACATTGACATCCCCAAGCAATATGGGGCATGTTCCCACAAGGCCACTGAAACGAGGATTTTCAACCTTTAAGTTGGATAAGAATGGGGTGATGTTGGGGGTGGTTATGTCAATTTGCAAGGTTCCATTATTTTTTGTATTCACCATGGCAATCCTTGGAATGTAACCAACTTCCATTTTAAAACTTGTAACCACTTTATGTGAAAATGAAGGAATCACAAGCTTGACCACGGACATGGTATCAAAGTTGTTACCAACAATTAACTTAAAGAAATAACCTCAAAGGACTAGATTTTGACATGGACATTCTTCCTTCATGGTAAGTTGCAATTACTACCAAATTATACAACCTTCCAACATGATTTACCATTGATTAAACATCAATGACACCAATAGTGGTATCGATGTGCAACACAGAAGGTGTTTTTCAATTCAAGGAAAATGGACATAGGCAAACATTTTGCCCTTGGAAGGTTTTATTAAACTTTGGTGCCTAACTAGTGATGTTGGGCCAATTGACATTTGTGGGGTCTTGGCATAACAAATGAGAACCTTGAGTCCTACCCATATCAAATTTAAACATCAATGGGTGCATCTAAAAAAGGTCGTGATCATGAGTTTATCAAGATTGACATTTTGGTGTAATGGAGCCTTAATTGCCCAACAAACAAGTCATCCATTTGAGTTTGAATCATGATGACAAATTGACACGCTCCCAAGTTCCTTGACAAATTCAAATGTAAGTTTAAGGTGAAAACAACAGAAGAGTAAAGAGTGAGGGCACGCTCCCTGGTTCGCAACATTTTAGGGGTAGAGGGGCATGTTGGAGCTCCGAGATGGGGACTAGGAAGATTGGCAAGAAACTCAATTACTCACACAGACCTGCACGAACTAAACAACAAGCTTGTTAATGCATAGCTGGAGCACTTTTGATGCATGGACGAACCACGAGCAAACACAGACTCATAAGACTCATCACGGCCTAGATTTAGGGGAAGCCACCACCTTCTCCCTTATAGTATACTCTGTGCTTGGCCACATGGCTAGCATTCAAATGACATTTTGTCCAAGGACTCCCAAGTGGGAATCCCGAAATTTTCGAAATTGGGACTCTTGCAACTTTGGAGGCCCATAACTTTGTGTACAGACCTCAAATTGAGGTGAGGTCTAAAGCAAAATTGTAGCCCTTGTCGAGATCTTTCCAATGGTATATACTATGCCACCTAAACACAAGGAAATCGGGGCGATTCCTGACTTTTAGTGGTCGGGAGTCAAATTGGCAATTTGACTCTCGACCCTTCTTTTGGCCATAACTTATGTTTTAAGTATCAAAATGGGTAATGCGAGGCTATTTTAGATATTTAAGTTCAAGATATTTCTAATGATATAAGGAACTTCTCAATCCAATGAGTTTTGACCCTTATAATCACCCTTTGAAAATTCAAGAGTCCATTGGGACTCCAACTCCCAAAGTGGGAACTCATTTGGGAGTGTGGGGCTTCATTCCCTCACATTCTTTTACACTCCTAGGAGCATGAAATGTGACTCTTGGGCTCACTTTTTGGCTCACACCTTCACAAGCCCTTGCCTTGTTCGTGAGCCCAAGGCTAGGGTTGCGACACACATGTTACATCATATGATGTGTCGGTTGTGGGTGTTGTGTTATATCCTATGGGATTTGTATTAGACTTTTGACAGGTGACTACCTTTTTAAAACTTGGGTGGGAATAAAAAAATGGGCATTAAATTCAGTTCCCTATCCAATATTTTTCATGAGGTGTTGGATCAGTTATTGGTGCTACCATGTTGGTTAGATTTTTTAGCACATTACCTTGAACATTAGGGCTATTGGAGGGCAACTTGGATGCATATGATGTCCCACCTCCATTCGAAGACATGACATGGACCATTTATCCCATGTTGCCTTGTCCACATGTGACCCACCACCGTTGTGGGGAACCTTGGACCAATTGGAACAAATGAATGATCAGTGTGTTGTGCAAGCATAGCAAAATTTACCACCACCACCCACAACGAAGGTACTAATGTTGCCATTGGATGGCCCATTAGGATACATTCAAATATAAGCCACCCTTATGTTATGGCAATGTTTTGAAAAGGGGGTATGTTTATTGGAGTTGTTTGGAAGCATAAACACATCAATTTGGTTGTAGTGCTTCATGCATGAATGAGTTCACAAATATTTATATGTGACCTAACACCATAACCCCAAAGGTTTCCATGCACCATATGGGGATGTTATTGGAAAGTTCATAATCATGGGCAAGTTCAGTCATGGTTGGCTTAACTTGTTGACCTACCTCATTGGAAAGTTGAAGGGACTTCAAATGCACATGGAATGGGGGCTTTATGGGGATTTAAAAGTAGAAAATATTTCTATACTAATAACTATTATGGGTTTCCTAGTAACTAGGTAGTTCTTAGTGGTAGATATATTTATTGTTTTCTAATCTAGTTGAAAGTGAAGCCATTAGGTTGGTTAGCCCATGGGAATGGGTGATTGGTATTTGTCTACCGATTAATTAAGAGGAATTTATGAAAAGATTAGGATAAGAATTTACTTTTATGGGTGGAATGTGAACCTTGGGTGGTTTATCAAAAAAAATCCTTTCATTCTTGTATGAAGAGATTTTGGAGGAATGGAAGAGAGGTTGTATGTTGGAAGAATGAACAATATAAAGCTAAAATGTGTGAAGGTTATGTAATTAAGTGTGTTTTTACCTTCATTTCCCTTTTAGAATGATAATAATTCATTTGAATTTGATGTAGAATATTGTAGCCATTACTACAAAATGTGGGTGTAGTCATTAGTCCCCATTCACTAAACCAATGAATTCAATGCATCACCATCAAGTTTCGTTCACTAGGACCAATAAATTCATTCAAAATCTAGTGAAATCAGTTGGCATACAAGGACACTTTTTATTGTAACAAACTTTTAGATTAATTTAGTTTCTTTCTTTCTTCCTTTAAAACTTATTCTTTGAGAATTAATAGTTTGTTGGAAGGTAATTGTAGTAGGGTTGACGCGCTCCCAAGTCACGAGGTGACACCCACTTGAGGGTTTCACAAAGTCAAGTTGCGAAAAGTTGAACTTGGTAGCACGCTCCCGGCTTCCAACTCTAGAAAGGGGTAGAGGGTCGAGTTGGGAGCCCCGGGATTAGACTAGGAAGA
>Ga0116231_10006446_pt1 | contig 22367 bp, 14 predicted proteins | sample S1TSphgellanicum_2_FD_89695 | JGI IMG/M metagenome (GOLD analysis project Ga0116231, IMG submission 89695) | Host-associated microbial communities from peat moss isolated from Minnesota, USA - S1T2_Fd - Sphagnum magellanicum MG | ecosystem: Host-associated > Plants > Peat moss > Unclassified...
AAAAAAAAATTTTTTTCTTTTAAAAAAAATATATTTAAAAAAAAAAAATAAAACTTAACATAATAATATATATAAAATATCAAACATATATATATATATATATATATATATATATATATATAGTCCAAAAACATTTCAGAATAAGCATAGGACAAATGAGTCAAAGCGCGAGTTGTGTTCGCAACCCTTTCCGATATTAATTAAATTATTTTCAATAAATGTTATTCGGCATTTTTTTTCCCTGCCTCAACTGTAGAAATTCCAGGAAATATGTATGTTTTCAACCAAATATAGGATCTAAAAGAAAAAAGAAATCCAGATACCGACACAGATAAATGATCTAGCCTGTGCATTTTTAACAGTCGGAATACAGTGCAATGGAGTTGAACACCTTTGTGCTCTTTAAATCAACCAATCTCAGATTCACACAAGTTTCCACTTCATATGGGAGAGCTACATACAACCAGAAAGCATAAGTGGCAACCTACATAACATCACGACACAAGACCTTGTCCAGCAATGATGATGGCAAATGGTTGGAGGCCTGGAATGGCCTGACCTTAAACCCTAAATATCCTCCATACATGTATCACATTACAGATAATGATCAATCGCAATTGCACAAAATGGGAGAGTATCAACCTCAAGGCTATTGCTCATTTGATGACCATTACTGGATAGCATCTCACCTGGCCAACACATAAAATTCTCATTCAGAAACACCACCACCATTTCATGGCTTCAGAGTTTCTGTGCAAAAGCCAGGCATACTGAAATGCTCAGGGGGGTGAATACACAAACAGAAACTTGAGCACCTGTTCTGCATACAGCAATGCATCAATGAAGCTACTACTACTTTGAGATTAAGGATGGTAGTGTCCATACTTTCAAATCTCCAAACAAATCTTGCAACCTCTGAAATTGGTGTGAAAACCTCTTGGCTGCTGTCACATCTCCCGTGTCAGATTCTGTGGCCCCTCAAATCTAATATATCCAGATTGTGATTGAGTGCACCTTTGGCCAGGCCCACAGCATCGTTCATGAGATCCTACATTATTGACAACTGCAATTCCACCAGCCACCACTTCACTTGTGGGTCTGCATCAGCTTTCACGTCAAGACTAGACTCTAGTCAACTGCAACATGATTGCAACAAAGATTCCAAGAGCTTTGGAGCTTCTGGTGGATGTCTCTCTGGAAGGAAATCCCTCAGGTTGCCATGCCTGCTCATCTCTGGTCATTCAATCTAGCTGGAGCTCATGGCAAAAGCACCATCCCATGCTTGCTCTAAAGTTTGGAGGTGAAAAGTAGAGGTCACAGTTGCCTGCAGATCTTAGTGTGATCTTCCAGAATCTGATGCAAGAGGAGCACATCTTGGATGCCTGTTATATCATGGAAATTCACCAGCTTACTCTCAATCTCTTTGGCCATCACACAATTATTTCACAAGCTGTGCACCCACTGGCTGATCAAGCACAAGTAGACACAAAGTTCCTTCTCCCAAACTGTGATAACAAAAGATTGCAAAGATAGTCAGGCAACACAGAAGAAGACACAAATTCCTGGTCATCATCAACTTCTAGAGACCTCCAGACACCACCACTCTGCAACACCATGTAATCTGCCTCTGACACAGCAAGAGAGGCACAGATCAAAACTTTGCAACCCCTGATATATCATGATATATCTTGCGTCCCTTACACCTGATTCCTGATCAAAATGATGTCCAACAAACTCCATGCTTTCAGATTGCACACATATATTGTCACAAAATTCCTATAAGTAACCCTTTGCTGATTGTGTTACCACACAAAGGTGACTGTCACAGGCACAATAGCCGAGATCAATAGATGTATGGGACGAATTTGGCAACCAAGTCAAAAGCAACAGGAATGTGATAAGCATGCCTTTCAGTGATTGTCTCTGTATAAGCAAGGACACAAGCATCATCTTCTTTTAGAAGATGCATCCCTTTAAGCGATTGAGGGTTTGTGTTAGCCAGGATTACTGAAAGGATGCGGGAGATGAGAGCATGCTTTGTGCAAGCAGGACTTGGTTTGACTAAATGCTTATATTCTCAACAGGTGCAGCCTTCTTGTCAATTCTCTTGACAATTCCAGCGATAACCTGCATACAGAAAAAGACCAGTCTGTCCCATGTATGAAAATGGAAGACTACATGTGTGTATCTTCAACTCCTTAGTCTCCAACAGCTTGAATTCCATGAACATTGCCTCATACAATAACTAAAACTGTAGACTCTACTTCTTACCTGCTTTTTCAAGAAATAATTGTAATTCAAATGAATTACAAGCCCTCAGTGCGACAATTGCACATTCCTAGTAAAATAACAGACCCACATTGCAGAAGTTTGAAAAAACCTAACACTGAAAGGCGAGTTGTGCACACAAGACAAGAGGATTGCAATCAGAACAGGTGGCCATGGAGGAGTACCTTGCCAGGGCCAAGCTCATAACTACTCTGCAATCCCTTCACCAAAATTGTTTTCAGACTCGTCTCCCATTGAACAGGAGAATGACCTGCAGTAGACAACAATTGACTCTCCGACACTCAGTATTGCACCCAGAAGTGAGTAACTGCTGATCACAGTCCAACTTGCACAGACTGACTAATGGTGTATGGTTGATGGTTCAGTGTCCAACTGATACCAGATCTTCAGGAAAGCCAGTTCACCTTATCAACAAAGCCAGCTATATAGGAGCTCTTATCTCCACATCAAGAAAGATGCAGTGTTTGTTCTCAAAGTCACAGAGGAGGACATGATGATGCTGATTGCTGCTATCAACTTGAGTTACAGTAAGACCTTCATAGTAGTAGATTCACAGTGGATCGGGTACCTATCTGAGATCCAGTCCCTGCCTTTACTACTTCTGCAAAGAAAAGACAAGATTTTTTTGCATCATCCATATGACAAAGGAGAACCCATGGGTGATTTCAGTGCCACACAATGCTCTACAGCAATTTGGTGTGCAATACAGAAACTACCTGTTGTGCCAGAATTTTCTTAATGATAACAAGGTCTGAGTGTGGTTCAGCATCAACGTTAGAATTACTGGGATTCTTGGGGTCTTGAGGTCTGTAGTGGCCAAAGCAGCTTCCAACTTCTCCACTGCTGGGCCCATAAACTGTGTGTGAAAAGCACCTGCCACTGCCAGACGCACCTGCAAACAGATATCCCTCACTAGTTAGCGGTAACAAAGCTCATAGATGACCTACTGAACAAACAATGCCTGCCTACAGAATTGTCAGTCCTTAAGCTGTGGACCACCAACCCAGGGGTTCATTTATGGAGTTTACATCACATATGATTCAGATGGTCACGTAATTCATTGCAGTGTCCATTTCTGTGTCAGTATCCAGGTTGCTACTGAACCACAGGTGTTACAACAGTTATCTTCATCAGAACATGGGTCATTTAGTATCTTTTGCAATGATCAGTTCCCATGAAAGTAGCCTCTTGATCCTCTGTACAAAAAGGACTTTTGTAGTCTTGCTCATACAAGTTCCAAAATGGTGCATTCACTGCCACCACAAGGATGTGACTGATTAAAGGCAGGACAAAGGAGTCAGGAGTCAGAAGCAAAGTGTCACCTCCTTGCAAGAACAACATTGTGAAGTCCACAAGCACAGCATTGTTCGAACAAATTATTTAAATTAACAAGAAGAAGGTTAGTATGTTTACAGTCATGCGAGGCTTGAAACTCTTTGCCTTAGCTTCAACAGCCTCAACACCTTTCACACCACCTGCACTGCATAGTTTCCCTGGCAAGTTGTGATAGTCACAAGATCATCAACATCACCTTTTAGTTGCATTTCAGTAGCTGGATGACCAGAATAGAAAAATGTCCTTACAGAGTTCATAGAGGCAGCTAAAGAGCAGTGTTCTTCATAGAGAAGGACCGTAAGCATACCTTGACATATATGTGGATCAACAACACCACCTACTACAACACCAGCAATAGATGGGGCAACTCACTGGGCAGAGGAAGTTGGCAATCTGAACTTTCTTGTCTTCACTGACTTCTTCGTTGGCAGCATTGCAAAGAGCTTCTACTTTGTCAGAGTCCAACCCTATCACACTAACCATTGCACTTGGAGCTGCATCTGCTGCTGCCTGCACAACTGCACAACAATTGTTGACACACTCCCTCAAACTTGTTCCAGGTTCCACTCACAAGGTTGTAAGTGCCTCAGAGATTTTGGAGAGCATAAAGAGCTTTTATCTGAAACATGAATCAATGTCCTTTACTGTTGGGATTGAGACTAAATTATTAGACCTGTTCTGATAAGAATGAATCAATTTGCACAGGAAGTGATGACACACATTCTACAAAATCAGGGTCCTTCTCCATCTTGAAACAGTCCTCCTGTGGTGACCTTTTCGACATAAAACTATCAAACGGTGATCCTTTCAAGAATGTGGTCATTCAAGCCTCATTCTACTCAGTACAAAATGAGCAAGAATGGCTTCCCGAATGTGTGTTCAAACCTGCATGTCTTCACCCCTGATCTTCACTAGCTTTAGCCCATCCTCAAAACTGCAAATTGCATCAAACTATACATCTTAGCAAACAGGACTCCTGCTTCTACTCTCTGCACACATGCAGTTCCTTGCAAAAGAGATATACAGGAAACGGTCCCATAAAATGGAAACAGTTTTGCCTCCTCTGCTGGCCACAGAGAATTACTGTGTACCTTCCATTACTGCACCAAGATTCCTTACAAGCCAAACTGGATACATCTATATCTATGAAATTGCAGAGAAATCCCAACAGCAACCATTTCAAGGTAACACAACAATGAGTGAAGTTGTAACCTCACAAAGTGTCAGATCATCATCTTCATCATGAATCGCAGTGATGAGCTACCATGACTACCTGAGCTGATTTCATCAGCTCCTGATGGTGGGTGTAGAGAAGTATAGAATAATCTACACCATATCTGGAGAACCCAAAACTGGATACATTCAAGTCAGATACAAACTGCCAAGTCTAAATGTTGTAGGCAATACAATCACTGTTAGATCAAGGAAGAATGGATGGCCGCACGCACCTGAATGCACCGGCAAATGCCAAAGCAGTATACTCCCCAAGGCCCAGGCCACAGGTGACATCCACAGAGTCAATAATGTCTTGACCCTTCTCTTGTGCCCTCAGCACCTCTACAGCTGCCAGGCTTGCAACGTAGATTGCTGGCTGTATGTATGCCCAGAACAGATAAGAAAAGTGAATGAAAATAATCAATTCTGACACAAAAAAACTAGTGGAAGTGAGTTAGTTGTCAGCTTGATTCTCTATCTCTCTTCCATGACCCCAAGATTATAGAACAACCGGAAGGTGTCAGCAATGCTGTCCACCAACTCTGTCTCTTCTATTCCTTCAATACTATTATTTAATACATGCTGGAGATGCCAGTACCTGGCTTATAACTGTGGAGTCAAGCTTTTCTTTAAGTCCATTGATGCATATATCCAACAAATCATACCTGTGAAACCAAAAAAAAAATGCTTCAGAACATTCCCCCTTCTGTACATCATGGGTTGGAGAAAAAAATAGGAGAACAAACCTTTGAGCTTCTATGAATGAAGTTAGCATCTGTTGTTCTTTGTAGTTCTTTAGAAGGATGCACACAAGCCTGATTCAGCAAACAAGCCTGATGCAGCACACAAAGTCCTCAAAGTGTCTCACCCTAGAATCTCATTAGCTGTGGCAAAGAGAGCTGCAGCAGGTACTGTGTGAGCATCCTTCCCCATACCAACAGCTTGTGCACCCTGCCAGCAGGAGCAACACAATCTTAGCAACATTGTTAGCATCTCCATTGCACATAGGACGATGCAAACAAACGTTTTTGTTTGTCGCTGTGGTTTGTTTTACCTGGCCTGGAAAAAGGAATGCAGTTGAGGGTTTGTAGTTGAAGAACTGTGAGTCGCTTGTTGTTGTTGCCGTCTCCTCCGTGGACGTCCTCAGGCTGCTCATGCACAACAACAACGTTCCCCCCCGCCTGCTCCTCTGCTGCCGCAGCACCAGCTCACGACGCCAACACGTCCCGCTCACAATTGTTGCTCCATGCGTGAACTTCTTGGAATGTGAGAATGCGGACACTAGTAGAATCTTCATTTTCTTTGGATTTCAACTCCTCCCCCCTCCTCCCTGCAGTGCTCTTGTTCATGTTGTTCGTCACGGCCAGCATGACATGCGCAAGATTTTCCTTCCTTGGATTGTCCTCCTCCTGCTCCTTCTTACTGTGCTCTTCTTACTTCCTCTCTGCAAATATGACACATGCAGAGTGCGTTTCGCACCTTACTTAAGTACATGTTTTCTTTACCAAGAACCATTTTGAGTGGAAGTTTTCACAAGGGAAGCGCATGCCCGCCATTGATTTTCTCAATGTTTGTTGTCCATGTTACATAAGCTTACAACAATGCCCTCCGCGTCACATTGACATGATTTGTGTTGCATTTTTGTCACTACTATTGCGAGGATTGACATCATGGATTGACATTATGTTGCATTCCTTATCTTCACTACTCCCTGAGCAGTCGCTGACGATCACAGTAGCGGCGACAATGTGACATTTGACTGGCGGGATTATCGAATGAGAACTAAGCAGGCCGCCTATCATGGGCAACACGCATTCCTCAATTCTGATGTTCGTTGAGGAATCTCCAGAACTTGGGGACTGTTTTGCTTGGGCTAGCTGCAGCATGAACTTCTTGTGGTGATGCCGAACTGATGATGATGGTAAATCTTGCAGTTATGGCAATGGCGAGAAGGATCCCAAGAGGACTCTAGAGTCCCCAAACATATGTAGGGTTGGTTCTCTGGACATTTTACTTCTGTGCAACAGACTTGAGAACTTGGAACTCGCATGGCGTGACAAAATCCATCTGTACCTTATGAATTTGTTGTTGGTTTCTGTTGTAGTGGCGCCAAAGCTGCAAATTTTCTCTTCTACTAGAGTTAGCAAACTTCTCCTACTATTCAACACACTGTTCTCATCATGCCTAATCTTGAGATTGGATAAAAGAAGGAGCTAGATATGATGTCTAATCTCTTGCACTGTTGAGATAGACCTCTGGCATCACCAAGAATCCATGCAAGAAAGATATGACCTCCTCAAAGTGGTGATGGAAATAAGGCATCCCTTTTTAAATGTCTGATCTCTCTCCTAACTATCTGTGTAATTTGGTGGCAATGTGGCAGTCAGCACACACCCTGCAGATTCTTGAAAATGCCAAGCGCAGTAAGTACCCTGAAGGTGCAACAATGAGTGCGAATGCAATGGCCAGCTTCCAGTGATGAGACAAATGGAAAATCTTTCTCCTCTTCTTCCTCTACATCAGTGAGAGAGATTTTGGATGTGGTATATGTCCACCACCATAGATGTCCAGAAAATCTCTTTTAACTCTGCATGGATTTCAATAATTTCAGGATGTTGGTGGTCAACCATTCCAAATGTATATACCTGGTTGTTGGTATCAATCCAGAAGTGTCCTGGGTGTTTTTTTTCAACACCCACTTCCAACTTGTGGCATTGAACATATATGCTGACAACCCACTTGCCAGCAGCAATAGCAACTTTTATATATTTGATAGCAGCAGATAGCCTGCAGTCTTTCCAGGGTTGTCCAATTCAAGAACTTATCTTTCGAATGCTGTCTCTCATCTCCACATTAATGTGAAGTCTGCAGGCACCAAGCAAGGACATCCTCCACATAGCAGCATCTGCTTCACCACAAAGCTGCATCTGGTTCATCCACACAAGAGCATCCAGTTCACTAGACCACAATGGTTATTTTATAAAACCATTTGGGATCACATATAAGGTCCCAAATTTGTTGGGCCCTGTCCCTGTGGGGGGCAGGGACCATCGCATTGGATCCAACTTTTGGAAGTTTTACATTAAAGGAACCAGTTTCTTTGGTGGAAGTGTTTAGACTGTTTAGATTGGAACTGATTTTTCCAGTGTTCAGAGTGTGGACACGGTAGTACAACACATTATCTATTGACAGGGCCAGCGTGTTTGTGATGCCTTGTTTCTGAAGTAGTAAGGGCGGGGCCACACTTGGACTTAATGTGTACATGTAAAAAGAGGGACAAGCTCACTAAAGGAAGCAACAAATCAAATGTGGCACTGGTGTCACTGGGCTTGACACAGATGCAGGATACTGCTCAATAAGAAAATTTATTTTCAATTTTTTTTTAATGTATGGTAACCACGGCCATCATGGTACACAATGACCTACAATGGGACGCCCTTCGTATTCAGAACCTAGCCTACCAAAGTTCAGTCAAACCTCATTGACTGGGCACAAAACCGTCTATGGCCAAATGCACCATCACAAACTTTTGTGTTATGAGTTATTGACATTTTGTCCCATGATAAAAAGATTTGTGTTCCATAATGGGCATGTATACCACTCACAATTAATATGGTTTTGTACATAAAAAATGGGGTTGTGTTTGGTCATGGGTGTGGTGTTGGATAGTATTGGGCCAGTTATTATCATGCTTGGAGGCAAATATGAGGAGTTCTTATTCCATCTTTGGTCATGGGCAAGAATTAGCGCCAGATTGAGGAAGGAATGAATGTGTTTGCTAATTGGAAAATTTGTGTACATAAATAGGGGGAGAATTGTGTGTTTTTTTTACATCCATCCAGTTTGGTGATGAGGTCCCAATGATTATCATTCAGACTTTTGCTTGAAATAGTGATGTAAGAAAGATAATTAAATCATTCATCACAGTTAAGGTACAATCAAAAGATTTCCATTTTATTTTATCTTATTGGGCACTATCTTGCAACAATGTCAAGCTTGGTGCAACATTTAATTCGTTACTCCTGTTTGCTACCTAGCACTGAGGTAGAGATTAGGATGATTTTTTTTCATATTTAACTTGTCTTTTCAACTTTGTCCACACTTATGGCAACATTACATGAATGAAAGGAAAATAGCATTTCCAAATGATACATTTCAATATATTATTTCCTTTTTTCTTTTGCAAGGTCACGATATCAATGGCATGGTATCTTCATCTTTCTCCAGTTTGATTTCATTGTTTTAATCACTTTTGCTAATATTTTTGTAATTTGAATATTCAGTTCATGTGTCTTGAAAAAACTTTGTTGCTTGTGTTGTAATCATATCATTTCATGTATTTGGATCATTCTTGTTTGTTTTTTGTTTTCTTTCTAGGTTTTTTCTTGTTATATTTTCAAATGGATGATCAAGAATTAACTTTAATTAACAATGGGTTTATTTGTGTTGTTGATTGAATTCTTCCATAAAATGTGAGAAGCACTTTTGATTGACATGCCATTGTTCACTCTCAACACTAATAATATGAACATGAATAACATTTAGAATTTATTGATAATAATTATTATATACAATTATGAATTGACACGCAACTTCATTACAAATCACTTAATTTTGGATTATGGGTTAAACCATGAAATACTATGTGGTTTTCAATGTTTTTGTTAATTGAATATGATGACAACAAGTGGATACAAGATTTTCAAATGTCAAAGTACATCAATATTTGACATGGTTTCACAATTGAAACCTTTCATTACAAAGAAAAACACATGAGGTATCTAACATTTCTAGGACAAATCAAAATTGCATATATGTTGTAAATAATCTTGTAGACTATGTGACATTACAAATGGCATCAAATAGTGTGGACTAGTTTTTATGTCCATAGAGAGAAAAGAACTTTGGACCAAGCTTTCCTAAGGATCAAATTATCAATTTATGGAACTGTAAAGATAATTTATGGAGATATTCAAAAAAATTGAACCTAAATATTCACAAATTATTATACATGTATCAATAATCTTATGTGTAGGATGAGGTCACATTCACAAATAGCCCAAAAGTCAAATCTTTTCTTGTAATTTTTCAAGGCTCCTTTCTCCTAGGCAATGGATGGAAAGAATATAAGAACTTGTGAAAAGATTAAATTTCAATGATATTCCTTTTCTCAATTTAAAACAACCTAGAAAATTGTTGAAATGTTTTAAAAATGGGTTGGACCCATTAGTCCAAAAGTCACAAAATGGGGTTTACATCATCTTTTACCAAAGGGGAGCCAAAGGCACCCCCTTAACACTTTACTTATTTATTGATCATTTGAAAAAAAAAATTTAAGAATTCTTTTGAAAATTTTTCAAAAGTTTTATAAAATTTCACTATACTATTATGTTAATGTTTGTGTTGAATTTTTTTCATGAATATGTTATTTTCCATTTTTTTCAAGAAGTTGTAATAGTTTTTTCTATTTAAAAGCATTAATTACAACTTCTTCTTCTTTTTAAATGAATTTTTAAAAATTCATATGATGGAATCAAAACTTCAAAATAGGTATACCAATATATTGAAAATAAAATTGTATAGAAATAATTCCATTTGTAATTTTTAAAAACAATGTTAAGTACAAAAATTTAACCAATGGTTACAAAGTCTAACTTTTGGTACATGTTAACATGACCTCACCCACTGACCTAATTTTACATGTAAACTAATTTCATTGACATTGGTTCCCACATGTATGAAATATGTGAAGAAAGTGGAAAATTTTAATAAACTAATTCATTTAAAATGACTTGAGCAACTTTGGAAAACATTTTAAAAACAAAGTTGGTTAGGTTGGAGTTTTTTAAAAATTTATTAACTTATGCACTAGATAAGTAAATCAATCATGGGGGACACTAAATATTAATATTTTACACCATTTGCATCAAACAAGGTATTGTTTGGGGGTATGACGAGAAAGATTTTTTTCTCACATTATTACTTAGTTTTTCATATTCACATATTTAAGTCACCATGCATTTGATTATAATTGTCTTTTGCATTGAATTTTGATACCTTCTATAATTTAATTTCTGTTTTTTTAGTAATTGATCGAGAACGAAAAACACATGAAAAGACCCCTTTTTTGAAGGTTTGAAAAATGCAATGAAAAAAATACAACTATTTGTTCCCTTAGATGGATAAATTATAGATGTTATCAAACAAATAATAAACATATTTGATGTCCTAAACCATTAGTTGTTCCACTTCATTTAAAAACAAAAATACAAAAGACAAATCATGAACATATGATATAGCTTTCTATTTTCATCCTTGAATTGATCCAAGATAGAAAGTTATTGTTCCTTGCTTCAAATTTCAAAACCTATGAAATCTTAACTTCAAACTAAACATGATAACATTGCATGCAACAAAAGCAAAAAGTGAAATGGTATATCACATAATGCAAATGTTAATCAAATGTGGCATATTAGTGGTTGTAATTCTTTTGGTCAATTTGAGCCTTCAATTAAAGGGATCATTATCAAATTGAAAAGTGTTGTCAACAACTTCATGGGTGGAAGGAAATGCAATAGGGAACTTTGATGACATTTGTAAATCATTTGTAGCTTCTTGAGGTGATAATGGTGTTTGCAACAACAATTATTTAAATTTGTTCATTTATTAACTTATTGATTAAATTGAACCAATTACTGGCAATAATTGAACTAATTACTAATATTAATTTGCTTTGTAATCCAGGTTTCTTTTTCCAAATTCTTCAAGTAGGTGTACTGGCGAGAATCCCCAACATTAATTAGCAATAAATGGCGACTGTCTTAATGGACTAGTTGATCATTTTTGGAATCCTACCTAGTTCTAGTGACCTAATGGAACACACTATTTAAATATGATGATTTAATTTTTTTTCTTGAAATATGGCAAATGTTTTTAAATTTTTTTCGAAAATCCTTTTTTTGGATTCATTAGCCCATTTTTTTGTTTCTAGGTGACAAAAATTCACCATGGAAAAAAACCTTGTTTGTAATCTATTAATTCACGATTGGGGTAACAAAAAAGAGTATTTAATTGAAAAAGGAGTGTAATAGACAACTTTGGATTTTTGTTTATCTTACATTATTATAATTGTAATGAATTTTTGCATGCCAATAGGTAAAATGATGTCTTCTTAAATTAATAAAATCATTTTAAAATAATTTGGATACTATGTTAATGTCCTTTTGAGTCCTATAAAATAAAAGACTCAAGTGTTTAAAATATTTTTTTAAAAAAAATAATCAAAAGGAAGACATAAAATCATACAATTGATTTTGATTTTTTATACAACAAAAACATGCCCTCTTCTATGAAAGTACATGCTCATTGGATGAACTTGATGAAAAACTAAACCATTCAAAAATTGAAAAATATTGAAATTTTGAACGAAAGGGTTGCAAGGCAAATGACTCATTTAAAAAACCATTTGATAAAAAAATTATGTTCATTGGGTTCAAAATGTTTAGCTTTAGATGCAAGTCACATGTGAAGGAAATAAATATGCCAAAAAAAAAGTTTGGTTGTCCATTGAAACTCATTTTGAAATTTTTTGAATTTTTTTGCATTTCTAGCATTAAACTAAAATATTCATACACATTTATGTATTATTTTGAAAAATCATCATTAACACATAAATTATCTTATATTGCACTATTCAATTTTTTTCACTTAAATTTGTTTCATGTAAATATTATTTGTAAAAAATAGCTCTAAAAAATCCTTAAATTTTATTTTATTTTTGGGGTACCCTAACCGTGAATAGACCCAATTCCCAAAGGGGGGAAGGGAGGAATGGGATTTTGAATAAATATGCTGTGTTTTAGGAAATTTTCAAAAATATGTATATCACAAAACTGAAGGAAAAAAAAAAAAACAACAACCAAAATACACCATGAAATTTAATAATATAACAAAACAACACGTTTATTTTATTTTTAAATGCCACCTCTCAACAAAGTCCATGTTGAAATATATGAAAATACAGTGCCAAATACCACACTTTAAGAAGCCATGGCACAAATACCATTTATAAGGTGCAATGATCATACATTGATATATATTATGTGTAGATCACTAATAAGGAGCAAGGCTAAATTTATATGTGTCTATGTAATACTTGACATGAACCCTTGGTAGCCTTGAAGGTAGGTAGTCAGAGGCAAAGAGAGGATACATATATGATATTATTATTATTATTATTATTTTGAAAATGGCATTATTGAGATGTGAACTAGAATTAATTAAGAGTCCTGAGGTTGTGGACTACTTGATTATGTTTATTGACAATTATTATTAGTACGTGCTCTAGGGCCATTGAAAAAGAAATAGCTCCCCTAGTCATGATAATTCCATGGGGAAATTTCAACGTTCCAGCAATTGGGATGGGTTGCAAGGTCGCTTATTGAATCGGCGGTGTACCAAAGCCTAGAAGTTGTGTCTTTGTAGTTTAAATTTCTATGGTATGCGCTTGGACTAAACTTAATCCGAAACAACATTGCTGATTAAAGAAAAAAAATTGTATAGCCATGCAGTGCACAAACTGTGCAACTCTAGTTGTAAATTCATAGGTCTCAATCATCGACTGCAGCTAGATCGATAAATTTTCATTCTAAAAGAGCCAATATTTCAAGTTTCATGTTCGTGCTTGATATTGAATTGAATTAAAAATTTGTGTATGTAGTATTCACCTAATTACGAACGTTCTAATCATCACTCGTGACTACCTTGAATATTTTTTACGATCTTGTAGGATTTGAAAGTACATATCTCTAATTTGGAAATAGTCGCCAAAAGTACCTCACACTTGAGACTCCACATAAATTAGAGATTTACCGGTCTAGTAGTTGCCACATGTCAAGTAAATGGTTAATCAAAAGTGACTACCATTTTAACAACAATGCTAACTTGTGAGTCTAGGTGAACTGTGAGCTTAAAGGAATCTTTATATATATATTTTTGCCATGTATATAAAATATTAAATAATAATATAACTTGCCATGTAAATAGAATATTTGGTGATGTGGACAAATATTTTGCCATGTGGCAATATTTTGAACATGGGTGAAACTTGGAAATGGATGAAAGATGGGAAGTGTTGAAACCTTTCCAAACATTAGATGAATGAAATTTGTATTGTAATCATTAATTTTGTAATGCACATTCATCAAAGTATTTGACCAAGAAAATTTAATAGCAAAGTTAAATGAAATAATTTTAATGCTTGAGATACATGTTCATGTAATATAAATTGTCCATCTCCATAGACAACAACCAATTGTCCATTTTGGAATATGTTGGGAGTTATAGACCCTAGAAACCAACTTGCTTTTAAGATTTATTAAGGGTTGGATTTACTATCTTTCAAAACTAAATAATTGAAATCAAATAGACTTTCTTGCACTTCACATTCATAAGCAAACCCAAACAATACAAAAGAAAAATGTGAATAGATATATTGTAATGTCCATTTGTACAAAGTAAAACAAAATTGTCATTCAAGGATTTGTTTCATTCTTTAGACAAGACAAAAATCAATTTGCTTTTCACAACTTGTAAAGCATTGAATTTCATTCCAACTCCAAGTCAAACAATGAACGATTTTTTTTGTATGCTCACAAAACATAACATGTTGCGAAATGCAATATATGTGTTTATAGTGCACCCATTTCCTTCACCCACCCAATGAACTTGCCATGTACCCTAAAAATTTCTTATCTATTTTAGATTATTTTAATTTTAAAGTTACTATATTATAAGTTATTTCCAGCTATTCTAAGCTATTGCACCTTAGGTTATTTTTGGCTATTCCAACTTATGCCATTTAAGATTTTTTTTGGTTATTTTAGACTTTTCCACCCTAGGCTATTTAAAGTTATTTTAGATTATTACACCCCAGGTTATGCTAAGTTATTCTATTTTATGTTATTATCACCTATTTTAAGTTACTCCACCCTATGTTATTTTAAGCATCCTTAGGTTATTATTAATTATTTTATTTTAGGTTATTTCAAATTATTATGTTATTTGAAGAAAAAAAAATCCCCCTCAAAACATATTGTGGAAATGTATTATATAACAAATTCAAATGCATTTTCAGTCAAATTATTGATTATCATTTTATTAAAATTCTATATGTGTGAAAGTATTAAGGGAAAAATTATGTAACAAATTTATTTTTTCATTTAAACAAAGTATGAGAAGGATAATAATGGTGAAAGAAAGATTTTTTTTTCAAAACAACATTGTTGAAATGTTTTAAGTTGTAAGTTTCAAATGTATTTTTAGTCAAATTAAATAGTTATTTTTAAAAAAATATTAAAGATATGTATAACTTGCAAAAATCTTCTTAAATTAAATTAATTTTTTCATTTGGAAAAAATATGAGAAATATAATAATGGTTAAAAAAGAATAAATTTTCAAATTTTCATTGTTGAAATGTATGAAATTACAATATTCAAATGCATTTTTAGTCAAATTAAATAGTTATTTTTTTCTTTAAAATACTAAAGACCTGTACATCTTGGAAATAATCTCCTATAATGAAGTTAATTTGTTTCCTTTTCGACATAGTATGAAAAATATAATAATAACTAAAATTGGTTTTTGACAAAACATTTAGAATAAACAACATAATAAATCCAATCATCACCTCATTTGTTTCATATCAAACAAGGGGTTGGATGGCAATGGTAATGGGTTATTACCTTGAAGTCGAAGGTTGAAACCTTGATAAAACTTCCCATGTGGTCAATGGTGTTTGTTGATTGTAAAATCAACATTGTATGTACATAAAATGATAAATGTACATAAGAATAATAATATAAAGAAATTCGAAATAATATTAGCTAGATATGAAATTAATTATAAAATTAATCTAATTAAAAAGTCAATCCCATGTGATAATTTTCTAATATGATTAATTCTTAGTGAATTTCCTTATGTGTACCAACTCATTGTCAATCACTAAAAGATGTGGTGAATTCTCTAGATTTGTAATATAACGAATTAGTGGTGATTTCATTTAAATGATTATTAAAACTCCTAATGAACTAGGGACACATCCATATAAACGTTATGTAAGGTAAAATAATTTGAAATAATACAAAAATGTATATTATATTAATTTATAATAACATGGGTTGGGATAGTTTAGGACATTTGATGTGATATTTGGGTAGAACAACCTAAATAATTTAAGGTCAAATGTACTAAAATAATTGAAAACAACCTATAATAAGTAAAAATAACATATAATAGCCTAAGGTGGAACAACTTAAAATAACCAATAAGAGCCTAAGGTAGATAGCCTAAAATAACATAATTTGGAATATGTTAAAATGACATATAATGAATTATTCTAAATTAATAATAATAAAAATCCAAGGTTGGAATAACTTAAAATAAACTTGGGAAAAATAATATGTATTAGCTTAGGGTATTTAAAATAACAACATCAAAGAAAACTTATTTACTATAATGAATTATTTCAATTAGTAATGTATTATGTCAAATACTAATATGAAATATGATGATCATTGCATAGTGGCTTTATAGTAATATAACTTTAGCAAGGTGAAATGATTAAAGTGGGGTGGACTTATTTCACTTTTAAGGTCCTATAATGTTTTAAATTAATGAACTGCACCACATTTTTGTACTAATGAATGTCGTATTGGAAATAAAAGACATTTATTGCTTTTGCCATAGTTGTATTGATAATTAACATGGTGTTTCTAAATTTAAGCTAATGAGATTAGAACCTTGTTAAGTTTTCAATATTAATTATGACTTGCAAACCTAGCATTACAATAAAATATGTCCATGTTCATTGAGTGATTTCATTAGTCCCATTAAACGAGGCTTGGTGGGGAATCCAATGGGTTCATTGGTCCATTGAATATGGACCAATGAACTACACCCACATTTTGTAATAATGTAGGCACAACAATGTGCAACAATTTGGCCCATCTTCTAGCTTCTAACTCTGTTATTGGAGATAAATTTCTTGTGCTTGCAAAACTAAACAATCTTAAATGTGTGGACTTTTTTCTATTTCAATGTGTTAGATGCATGGAAATGTTCAAGAGGACAAGGGCCTAGATGATTATGGATTTTTTGTTGAACTAGATAGGGATGAAATATGAGGATTGTACTACCAATAATCAAGAAAAAATGAACATTATTATGTGTTTTTGAAAGACAAAGGCACAACCTTTATCTATGTTCATCTTGTTATAGGTTCAAAATTTGTTATGATTCTACCTATTCATAGGTAGAAAGGTGGTGCAAGGGTCTATAAACTTTTTTTAGTGCCTTATAATATATCAAAACTATTATAGCAAATTACTTGTAAGATGATGAAGATGATGAATAATTTCTTTGGTTGTGTAAATTTGGTGGATTGCATCTTTTTTTATGTTGCAATTTCACACATTTGATGGAAAATTGAGTCCTTTTCATTCTACTACAAGGTGTGAAGTTTTTTGATAAATGAATATATGAATATTTGTTCTATGGGAGTGCAATTTTATACTTGGATGGTTTTGTACCATTGTGCTGTTGAATTTGCTCAAAGTTTGTGATGTTTTGGATAGTACCTAAATAATATATGTGTGAGTTTGGGTTGTAGATGGAAATTATATGATGTATTTACATTCAAGGCCATAAACAACTATCTAGTTCCCTTTTGTATTCTGAATGAAACATTTCGTAGGATCTATTGTGAAATGTGAGCAATTTGAGTTACACAAGGGCAACAACTTATTTGTTGTATTATATAATTCTTATGTAAATTTTAATGTAAAATTAAGTTCACAAAATTGAACCTAGCTTGGATTTAATGGTACACAATAATATATATTTAAAAATATTACATAAACTTCTCCAACATAGAATTTTCGTGAAGCTTGCTATTATGTTTTTGTTTAAAGTTTTTTCTTTTTCTTTTTCAATATTGTGGTTTTGAAACTTTGGCAAAATTTCCCATATGTTGAGGATTTTTTAATCCCTAATTTACACATAGAAATGAAAATGTTGAACTTGTTCCAAATTTATTGGAACCACATTGTGGATATTCACCAAAAACACTCAAGTTAGGACTTTTGCTCAATGGTTTATTTTGATGAATATTTTCCTTGAACTTTTTGACATTAAATACTAATATACAGTCCTATTAATTATATCCACATGATTTCAAAAGAAATCCACATGCCCCAAATTGACATTGTTTTGCAAGTTTCCATATAATGGGTAGCCAAGAATATAAAGTTTGATCCAACATTATTCATTAACTAAACATTTATATTTATTACTTTATCAAAATATATGGTCATGCAACTTGGGAAAATTTTATAATTTATATTAAATCACATTTAGTGGATTGAAAAAACCTTTCAAAAATAAGATGGAAATTTATTATTCATAATAATATTTAATAAAAGTTATGACATAAAAATATGTATAAATTAGTAATTATGAAATTTACATATTCAATACTTTATATACAAATCAAAAAATTTGTACATAATATTATTTAAAAATAAATTACATTTTATATTTTGAGTTAAATTTAAATATTTAATTATTAAAAAAACACCATTTATTGATTCATTATTTTTTAAAAGGTAAGGAAATTTAATATTTAATTTTACATTTTTTTAAATTCTAAAAAAATCCATCTTGATATTAAATATGTTTATTTAGAAATCATTTTCTAATTATATATATTTTTTCAAGACATCATTGTCGTTCAAATGTATGAAATAGTGAAGATTCAAATGTAGTTTTAGTCAAATAAATTAATAGTTTTTTAAAAAAAGGTTATAGATGTGTACATCTTGGAAATTTATTTATTTATTTTCATTTGGACAAAGTATGAAAAAAAATTGGTTAAAGTTGGCTACCTTTGTATGGGACAAATGATGATGTGGGATAATGTTGTAATGTTTCCCTTTGATTAAATTTATTTCATATCCTTTGTCAATAAGTTCAATTTTGTAAACTATATAAGGAGATGAGAGAATATTGGTCTACACATAATACATGCACTAATTAGATTCAAAATGCAAGTATTACTTGTGATTACTTGTGAATAAAAAAAGATCCTACTTACCTACTTACTTAGGCATATTTACTTACATATGTGTACCTGCCTACTTAAACTTTTAAGCTACCTAGGCTTAAACTACTTATTTTAGTTAGCTTAGTTTTGTAAGCTAGCCCAAGTTGTTTAAGTTTTTAAAATAGGAAAGGTTGATAAGTTATGTTAATAAATAGGTAGTTAGATTGTCAGCGTGGTTTTATTATGTTTAAATACATGTTTTCATGTCATAAATCAATAAATACTTAATATTTAATTATATTTTCCACAATTAAAAGTCACACAATTAATGGCATGAATTATTATGACCATGATTATTACTAGTGGCATAAGCCACAAGTTTGATTTCACTGCATATCTACATAGTAATATGTGACCTACATTATTAGAGACACAATAAAATGTGAAGTAATATAACCATGTTTTAACATACTATTTATTATTTTTGATATCCAAAACCCGTTATTTTTTTTAATCCCCACATCCTTGTTATTAAGCTTTTTAATGTTATCATTATCATTCACAAGGCCTCTAATAATGTGCTACAAACTATATTACATTCATTGTAAGTATCCAAAAGCTTTCAACAAATCCCAAAACAAACCTTAAATTCAATAATGCACAAACAAATCTAATAAGCTTTCAAGCTTTTGAAATGGGCATTGAAAAAGAACCATGGGTTATCCAAATCCAATGTGAACAATGACAGTTCAAAGCAAGAGCAAGTAGGCACACAAATTCTATGTTTTAGTGGTGGGGAATTCGAACAAAAAGTTCAACACATGCTCAAGGCACTATATTGTTGAAGGAATTACAACAACAAATGCTTGAACCTTGCATGTGAACAAACAAATACACAAACTACATCTAAATGAGAAGCAACAAAAATAATACACACCATAAAAAACGTCAAACACTAAAAGGTAGGGGAAATGAGCCTTGTGCATTTTCAATTTCAAAACTTGACCAATAGAATTTCAAATAATATTTTTTGTGCCATGTGGCCAAGGAGTCTTGAAGTATTTGGTCCTACGGTTCTCGGGGATACCTTTAACATAATTGTGCCCATCACCAAAATTGACTAATGTATTTATGGACTATTGCCATTTGAGCAACATCACAAAATTGATTAAAAAAAAACATTAATATGATGTAGGTATCTTTTATGCATAATTTACAAAACTAAAAAGCTTATGGATTTGTAAAGTGAACTCATGGACTTTCACCCCTTGATAACAACATTTTGTATGGACTTCAACAAGATTTTGTATGGATTTTGTAAAGATTTCATGGTATATAGTTGATGATGATATATGGTATACAAATATAATTTAATCATATAATAAATATACAAATCATGTCCTCTTAAAATTGGATCCAAATCCTTTTGATAATATGTCGAAATAATCTTGGATTGATTTCGTAAATTGTATGCCTTTCTTTCCATTCAATTCTTCCAACATTTGCAAAATTTCTTGCATTCCTGGTCTTTTCTCTGGGTCTTCCTATAAGAAACAAATGTCATGAAAGTTAAATGCTTATTATTTAATTGTTATATATTGCAAAACTATGACAAAACATGCTCCAATAAGTGGGAACATATTTTCATGTTTCAATACTCAATGACAAGATTTGAACATATCTTTCAAAAACATATGTTGAAAGCAACCTATATCTTTATTCAACAACATCATTTAATTGAGATTGAAAATAGGATATTTGTTGACTATATATATCAAACATGAAATTGGTCTAAAAGAATTCCAAGTGAAATATGGTTTTTGAATGTACCATTTACATGTGTAAACCTTTTTAGGAAGTTTTACATGTTCATTGAATAATCCAATTTTATTAATTTCAAATTGTTTTAAGCATTCCATTACCCCATGATTTTAGGTTTTTGAAATTCATTTTAGCCTAGATTGAATGATAAACATAAAAGATTTGGCATGAAGATTACCTGGATGCATTTAAGAGAAATTTGCAAAATTAATTTGGCTTCATTGTTGTTAAACCCCACAATTGAATTTTTGATTATAACATTGAAAATTTGTTGAAGTCCATCTTCTTGCACATGAATCTTTTGTGCCCATTGGATAAATTTGCAAAGTTTAACCCGGTCCAAAGTGAATTGTGATCCCTTCACAAGTTCAATCAATAATACTCCAAAGCTATACACATCACACTTTGGCGACACATGTCTTTGTTTTGATTCTGGTAGAAGCTCTGGTGCCATATATCCAAATGATCCTGGTGTGGAAGTTGAAGCCAGTGTAATATTCTGAATTTTGATTTGCCAAACAACATAATTCAATCATTTCAATGGGTTTTACATCATTGAATATATAAGTTGAAATTCATAAAATCCACATTGAAGGTAATGCAATACCAATAAAAAGCCTTAATTTATTTTTGAATTTATTTTCAATCCCAAAAATTTCAGAACTTGAATCAATATTTTTGTAAATATAATGTGTATGCACATAATTAATCAAAGAGAAAAATGGGAAGGCACATACCAGGTTTTCATCAGTGCCTTTTAAAATTTTGGCCAACCCAAAATCAGCCAATTTTGGGGTGTAATCCTTATCCAAAAGGATGTTTCCTGGTTTGACGTCAAGATGAATAATGGTCGGATTACATTTGTGATGTAAGTATGCCAATCCTTGAGTAATTCCTATAATTATGGACATTCGTTTGTTCCAATTCAAAAGCTTGTCATGGGAAAGCCATTTATCAAGAGATTTATTTGACATGTATTCATACACCAACATGTGGTTTAACCCTTCAATACAATAGCCCAAAAGTCGAACCAAATTGATATGTTGAGTAAACCCCAAAGTGCGCACTTCTGATGTGAAAGATTTTTTTGCACCTTCATTGTGATGGCCACTCCAATTTAGAACTTTAATCGCAATCTTTATGCCTTTCCAACGACTTTCGTACACTTCTCCAAATAATCCTTTCCCCAAAAAATTTCGAAAATTCAATTCATCATATGCGAAAAGTCGAATATTCGAATTACATTGCAAGGAATCTATCATAGGTTGGTATTCAGTCAACATCCATTTCAACCAATTTTGAGTTTGTAATATGAAATGATTATTTGGTTCAAGAATATGAACCTTTTCGATAGTCTCCAATGCAATTTGATAATTATTCAAACTCCAATTTGTGTAGGCATGAATTATTAAACTGAATGCATTGTTTGGTTCAAGAACATCAGCCTTGTCAAGATCCTCCAAGGCTCCTTGATAGTCATTCAAAATCCTTTTGACATCTGCACGAGTTCGCAAACTGAATGCATTGTTTGGTTCAAGAACATCAGCCTTGTCAAGATCCTCCAAGGCTCCTTGATAGTCATGCAAAATCCTTTTGACATCTGCATGG
>Ga0116231_10006447_pt1 | contig 22362 bp, 15 predicted proteins | sample S1TSphgellanicum_2_FD_89695 | JGI IMG/M metagenome (GOLD analysis project Ga0116231, IMG submission 89695) | Host-associated microbial communities from peat moss isolated from Minnesota, USA - S1T2_Fd - Sphagnum magellanicum MG | ecosystem: Host-associated > Plants > Peat moss > Unclassified...
CGCGCCGATGGAAATCGGGATCCGCCCCCGCGATCTTGACGGCCTCGTCCCAGACGAGCGAATGCGTGCCGAGTTTCGGTTTCCAGTGAAATTTGCAGAACAGCGATGCGCCGTCCTTGTCGATGAGCCGAAAGCTGTGGATGCCGAAGCCCTGCATCATGCGATAGCTGCGTGGAATGCCGCGATCGGACATGACCCACATCAGCATATGCGTCGATTCGGGGCTCAAGGAAACGAAGTCCCAGAACGTGTCGTGGGCGCTCGCGGCCTGCGGCATGCCATTGTGCGGCTCGGGTTTCACGGAATGGATCAGATCGGGAAACTTCATCGCGTCCTGGATGAAGAACACCGGAATGTTGTTACCCACGAGATCCCAGTTTCCCTGATCCGTGTAGAACTTGACCGCGAAGCCGCGCGCGTCGCGCGCGGTGTCCGCCGACCCTCGTTCGCCGGCCACCGTGGAGAAACGCACGAACACCGGCGTGATCTTGCCGGCTGCCGCGAAGGGCGCCGCCATCGTGAGCTCGTCCAGAGATCGATAAGCCTCGAAATAGCCATGCGCCGCCGAGCCACGCGCGTGCACGATTCGCTCCGGAATGCGTTCGTGGTCGAAGTGGGTGATTTTCTCGCGCAAGACGAAGTCTTCGAGCAGCGTCGGCCCGCGCAGGCCCGCCTTCAGCGAATTCTGATTGTCGGATATCGGTACGCCCTGGTTCGTGGTCAGCGTCTGCCCGGCGGAATTCACGCGCAGACGCGCGAGGCCGCCATCGACGGCCTTTGACTTCGTTGCGGGGGCCTGGGTCTTCGCCGACTCGTTCGCTTCGCTCAAGGTCGACGCGCCCGCCAGCGGCGACGGCAGGTCGTGGGTTGCCCCCGCAACCGGATGCCTTGCGCTCTTGGCACCGAAGTCGGCGGCGTTCGTAAGGTTGTAGGGCATGGCGGCAGCGAGCGTCTGCGCGTCACGCGCATGCTGCGCAAGCAAGGAGGCGCCTGCGGCCTGCGGATGCGACGGCCCGCTCGACGTCGTGCCGACTCCGGCAGGACTCGCCCGGCGCGCACGCGTCGGGGCGTTCCGAGGGCTCTTCTTCTTCTTCGGCGTTTTTTTCATGCGATGCGGGTCTCGGTGGAAAGGTGGCGCAGCATTCCATGCAGAACAGCAAACACGAAGGCATGGCGGGCGCGTGCCGTTGTAGCTTTGCGCCTACGTGATGTCTGTCCGAAGGGCTCCGACACTCGCTTGCGACTCGCACCGACTGTCAGGACGTCTGTGCGCACTACACTGCCTGCATCGTTTCAACATTCGCAGGGAGAACTCGACATGGCCCGCAAAGCAAGCCGCAAGACCGGTAACAAGCCTCAGGACGCGGTGGCGCTACTCAAGGCGGATCATCGTCAGGTCGAAGAGTGGTTCGCCGAGTTCGAAAAGGCGCGCTCGGCCAACGTGAAGCGCCGGCTTGCCGCAAGCATTTGTCAGGCGCTCACGGTCCATACCGAAATCGAAGAAGAGATTTTCTATCCCGCGTTCCTGCAGGCGACGAAAGACAAGGATATGCACCATGAGGCCATCGTCGAACACGACGGCGCCAAGAAGCTCATCGCGGAAATCCAGGAGTCGGACCCCGCCGATGACTTCTACGACGCGAAGGTCCATGTGCTGTCGGAGATGATCAAGCACCACGTCAAGGAAGAGGAAAAGTCGGACGGCATGTTCGCCGAGGCGAAGAAGTCGAAAATGGATCTGGCCGCCCTCGGACAGCAGCTTGCGGAGCGCAAGGCCCAGCTCATGGAAATGTCGGCAGCCGCCTAGCGGGGATCGCCCGACGCGTCGCTGTCAGTACGTGACGGTGACGAGGATGGTGTCCTCGTAGGTACCGGGAACGGCGCTCTGCTGATGAGGAACGCGACCGTAGGCGTAGGAGGTGGTGCCGGCGCTTGCGGCGCTGGCATCGATCAATGAGCTACCGCCGGTGCCATCCCCCCAGACCGTCGAATTCGCGACGTCGGAATAGATTTGATAGTCGAGTACATTCCCGCCGCTTCGCATCGTCCGCTGTACGAAGGAACCACTGCTGCCGGCGCTCAGTGCGATGCTATACGAGGTCAGTGCGGTGCAGCTCACGGTGATCGTGGAGACACCCGTCGTATCGGCGGCAATCAAGGGGTTAATCGAGCCAAAACCGAGGCCGGTCGCGTTCACGGTGCAGCTGAGCGCGGGACACGTGTTAGACGCCAGCGTCAGCGCCCCCATCAACAGCACTCTCGGCAGGAAATGCAACTCAGCACATTTTATTGGCATGGAATTTCTCCGGCATCGACGGCCGCGTCGTCGGTCGTGAAGCTGCGCAGAACGGCTTTGCAGTGACCCTGCGGCCAGTCGACTTGCAAGGTGACGGCCTGCACGGCATCGATTTCCAAATACAATAGACCGTCATAGCCGAGGGGGAATTCGGCGCCCGACTCGATGATCTTGACCGTCGCACCGGGGGGAATGCGCCCGACTCGCGATACGAGGTGGCCCGTGATGTGATGGGTCTTGCGGACCTTGAAGTCCGCGGCCACGATTTCGCGCCGCCCCGGCACGAGACTCAATTCGGGATTCTCGACCTCCGCATCGATCGGCAGGTCGTCGATCTCGAGCCTCAGACGATTGATCTGATACGGCCGAAGCCCGCGCACCACCGCCGCGCCCGCAGCGTCGGTGACCGCGGCCAATTGATCATCCATGTAGATGCGCACCCCGGGCCACGGCAGTTGCACGGTTGCCGTCGCCCCGTCTTGCCGCCGCCCCAGCTCGAGCCCGGCCTTCGAAAGTACCACCGAGCCGCTGAGTTCCGCCTGATCGGTGAATGCGTGATCGGTTTCGCCGACATCGACCCGCAGCGCCGCCGCGCTCCATTGGGCGATCCCTTCGGCCTCCTGGTCCGGCAGGTAGCCTCCCTGGCCTTGGCTTGCCAGCAGTCGGTAGCCGTAGCCTGGACCGAGCGGCGCGTTCTGCTGCAGCTGGACGGTTTCGCCGCTGGTGCTTCCCTCGTGAAATGCGCTCGCCGAGGCCGTGGTGCGTTCGCCGAGCGCGGCCACGAAACTAGCCGTGTACAAGCGCGGTCCGGCGGGTTCGAGCGGGTCGAGCGCGGTCACCAAGATGCTGCCGAACCGTCCGACCGGAATTGACATGGAGGCCGTCAGCAAACGCAGCGAGCCCGTGTCACGCATCACGGACCGCGAGCCTCCGACGCTCAGCAAGATGCCCGCCGGCAAGGAAAGGCCGAAATTCGCCTGCGAGATCTGCGCCGGCGCGCTGCCGCGGGTCGGGTAGCCAAGCTCCACGTACGCATCGTCGGTCGTCTCGTGAGAGAGCGAAAAGCTGAAGATCCCCGCGCGCCGCGACAAGCGCTCGATGAATCCGGTGCCGAGCTGGCCGTCTGAAGTCGAGGCGCTGCCGCTCAGCTGGAGCACCCCAAAATCGCCGAGTCGCGCGGCACCGCCGAAGGCCAAGCGACCGAACTGATTGGAGCCTTCTGCGTGTGGCGTGATCGTGAGCCAATCGGAAACGCCGTAGTGCACGTCGAGGTTGGCAAACGGGTTCGTGTAGCGATCACCGGGCAAGGCATAGTTCTCGCGCAGTTTGCCCGCATCGAGCGTCCACGCCCACGTCCCCGCCTTGAGGAGCGCGGCATCCGAGTAATAAGCCTGACTCAGCACTTGCTGGGTGCCTGTCCCATCATTGATGACGGCGCGTATCTCGCCCGCACCGGTGGGTACCGGGATGTTGCCGACCGAGAAAGGACCCGGCGGGACAGCCTGGGTGTAGGTGAGCATCTGATTCACCGAGACCTCGAGCGTCGAGGGAACCCGCGCGCTGCCGGCCACCGAGTACGTGGGCTGAGGAACGTAATAGGGGTCGACTCCGAAATCGGTGCCGATCCGGAATCCCCCGAAGCGCACGGGTGCTCCCAAGAGGTCCGCCTGGGAAATCGTGTCGCCGATTGTCAGGGACTCTCGCCGGCTCACTCGATCGATCGTGCACTGCGTGTCGAGTCGGCGAAAGTCGTTCACGTATGGCAAGGCGATCTCATCGGAACTGCAGGTCGAGCGCTCACTCACGAACGCGAGCTCGAATAGCCCGGACTTCCAGCTCTTCTGCGCCGTGTCCCTGCCATCCGCAATGTCGTAGCTGAAGATGGCGCCGGGGTGTGTCGGCGGCGATGCCGCAACGATCGGAACCGTTCTCGCAGTGAGACGCGATTCCTGCAACAGCTCCGGTGAAATGCTGCCATACAGGACCAGGTTCTGATAGTCGACGGCGAAGTACTCGCCGGCGATCGCATGCATTGAAAGCTCCCCGTCGGTCTCGAAATCACGGACCTTGGCTGCGTCGATGCGCAGCGCGTTCTGCGCCTCGGCGGGTAGCCAGAGCTCGCCGTTCCGATAGTGCAACGGCACAGGATCCGCGAGGTGTTCCGTGTTGACGATGGCATCGAGCAGCAGCTCATTCGTGGGCGGTTTGGGGATTTCCGTGCGGCTCGCGGTGTTCATGAACACGAAGCCGCAAGTCTCATCGACGTGGATTCCATAGCCCAAGATCTCGTCGAGGCGGTAATACCACTCCGCCGCGTGCCGATGATCCGGTCTGGCCGAGACGTGAATGCCGAGCGCGTCGAGATCGAGCTGGCGCAGGTATTGTCGTCCGGCTTCGTCCGTGTAGAGGAGCACGGTGTGGTGACGATCGACGTGGTCGAGGGCCCCTTGGAGCCACTGCTCCCGACCTTCGGCGTGTGTGAGGCGGCTGGCCAATAGCAGCGCAACGAGCACCCCCAATGCCCGCCGCAGCATGGCACTAGTCGAGGGACAGCGGAATTTGTTGCTGTCGTGACCCCGTTCCGAGGATCAGCGTCAATTGGTCGCCGTGCTTGACCTCAGGGTCCACCCCCAGATTCCAGGTGCGGGCCACGCCCGCCAGCACGTATTGCGGCCCCTTGAACTGTGTGACGAGTCGCGTGCCGTCGCGCAGTTCCAGGCCGCCGAAATGGGCGAACCGCGAGCCGCTGTTCGTCGCCGAAAGCTGCAAGGCGCCGCCCTCGGTTAAGTTAGCCCGCCACTCGACCGTCTCGCGACCGTTCTTCACCTCGTACACGAGCGGCACGCTGAGACTCAGGAGCGTACGCAAGCCGATAAAACCCGGCGGCGGTGGTTGGGGCACTTCCTGGAATTTCACTCGATAAGCCCCCTCGTGATCCGCCGACCGCGCGCGTGGAGCAATGCGCACCAGCTGGCGTCCCCCGGGGGGAATCGTGAACAGGGGAGGCACCACCACGACGTCGGTGGCCGGCGCGAGTTGATCGCCGCCGGCGTCCTGGGACCAGTTGAACGGCCGTGCCTCGAAGGTGACGGGTTCTTCACCCGGATTGCGAAGTTCGAACGTGACCGCTGGTTTGCCAGCGGGGACCTCGGCGAGCGTCGGGCTGACGTCGACCGTGCTGGCCTCGGCGCCGCTGCACAGCAGGCAGAGCAGCAGGCCTGCCGCGACGGGCAAGAAGGTGCCGGGCGAAGCCCGGCACCTTGCGATTGACGTTGCGTCAACCATACCCATCAATAGTAAACGTCCACAGTGATGACATCGGCATAGGAGCCGTAGGGCGTGCTTTGCTGCCCGGCCGGTACCACACCGTATACGTTCAACGTCTGTTGGCTCCCGGTTCCCGTGCTGGGATATGTGTCGACGGGGGAATTGTTACCCCAGTTGGTCGTGTGGTTCTGATCTTGCCAGAGTGTGTAGTTGAGGGTGCCGGGGCCGCCCGTGTTCGTCATCACTCGCGTGGTCGTAGTGGCACCGGACCCCTGGCCGGCATCGAGACCCACGTTGTAGGTGACGCCGTTGCCGCAGGTCAACGTAATCGACGTCTGCGCATCGGTCTCGGTGTTTTGCACCACGTTGATTCCGCCGAAGGCGAGATCGCTCGCTGAGACCTGGCAGGTTTGCACTACCGTTGCGGTGACGTTGAAGGTCGCCGACCCCGTCGCTTCCGCCGACATGGCGGCGAGCAGCGAAGATCCGATCAAGACGGACCGAAGGAACATCCGATTATTCATTGCTTGTGACCTCTTCCAATTGGTTGATGAACTCAAAGTTCACGATTGAGGCAGGGCACAAACAGGACCGCTCGAACGAGCGCGTTTGTCGCCTTCGGCAGCTCCGCTGCCATGGACCCTCGAGAGCGGTCTACAGGCCGGTGGCTTTGCGTCCCACGTCTTTCGACGGGTTTGCCTTTTTCGTGCGGGGTTCATGTTAGCCATTGGAAATATGCTGGCAAGCGACTTACCAAAAATACTTATTCTAAGTATGGAATATGTGATGACGGTTCATCTGGACACCGATAAATTGAGACTTGATCCCAATTGCAGATCTCCAAAAACAAAAAACGCGCGTTACTCACGATGTCCAACTCCATATGCCGATGGTCGTCAGTATCTTTCATTGAAACGACTTATTGTACGAACCGCTTCACATATTCCAAAACAGGAATAGCATTAATGCATGCCTTCGCGATCTGGAGGCGACTCCCGGCGAGGTCGGATTTTCCGGCAATCCCCCGAGGTGATTCTTCTAGGGGCGTGCGAGTCGCGCGCGCAGGTCCGCGAACATCTTCCGGCGGTAGGTAGCGTCGACTTCCCTATGAGCCGTGGGTGTCGAGGCGAAGGAGTTGGACAAGATCACGTCGAATTCGACGCGGCTCAAGGCGTCGATGGTCATCAGCATCTGCGCGCGATTGGGCTTCGTCACCCAGTATTGCCAGACGCCATCGACGGGAACCAGCGTGTCGCCGATGAACAGATAGCGGCGGCCGCCATGAGTCCACAGGTACGAGAACGCGCCGCGCGTGTGGCCGGGGGTCGGCAGGGCTTCGAGATCCGGACCCAAGGACTGGCGTTCGAACTCGAGTTGCCGACCGACCTTCACGCCGGCGGCCGCGAGCACCTTGGCTTCGACCTTGCTTCCCGTGAGCACCGTGCCGAAGCCTTGTGCGAATTTCATCGTCGCGGGCAGCGCGTGGTGGCGATCACCGAGCAGAGATTGGTCGATACCGCCCAGCGCCTCGATGTCGGCGGCGTGCGGACGGGCGTCGTATTTGGTGGCGAACAGGACGTTGCCGTCGGGGCGCTTCAGCAGATAAGTGAACTGCGTCTTCGGTGGCGGTTTCGTCGGCCGCAGCAAGTACAGCGACGGAAACAGTTCAGTGATCATTGGGACCCGCGCATGGGCCAGCCGGGCAGCAGCATCGGCACTCGCCGCCGATAGTCGGCGTAAGCGCCGCTCTCGAGCTCGCCGGCGAGCCAGCGTTCTTCCAGGCGAGCCTTGAGACTCAAGCCCAGGAGCAGCATCGCGAAGCCGGCGACGCCGAGCACGGTGCCCTTGGCCGCGGCCGTCGCGAGCGCCGCGAGCAGCAAGCCCGTGTAAATCGGGTGACGCACGAGCGCGTAGGGACCCGTGTCGACCACATGATGGTCCGCTTTGCGCGTGACGCGGCCGGACCAGAGCGTCCCCAAGTGAATGCGCGCCCACCACGTGAAGCCGAGCCCGACCGCGATCAGCGCGACGCAGAGCCACGCGCCTGTCCAGCCGATGTGCCAGAGGCGCAGCGCCCCTTCGTAGCCGTGCGCCGGTATGAACGTCAGCACGGTGCCGGCCAGCAAGGCCGCGCGGTAGGGCAGTACGGATTTGATTTCGGGCTGGGCTTCGGTCGGGTTCGTCCAGCGCGCCGCCACGATCCAGGAGATGACCCAGAGGATCCATAGCCCGATGATTGCGATTCCGGGCCGCATGGCGTCAGGCCACCTTGCCGACGGCCGGCTCGGCGCCGGCCGCGTCGGCGGTGTCGACGTCGGCGCTCAAGGCGACGTCGAGCCGCTCGAGCAGCCCGCAGGCCGCGAGGAGCTGCGAACGCTCCGCGACACTCAAGTGCAATTCAATGAGCCGCGCGAGCCGGTCATGTTTGTCGCGCGCGGCCTCGAACAGGCGCTTGCTGCCCCGTGGGGTCAAGGACAGCAGTGACCGTCGGCCGTCGGCCGCATCGCGCGTACGCCGCAGCCAGCCGCCGATCTCCAACTCGGAGAGCAGTCGCGTCAGGGTCTGCAGCTTGACTCCCTCGAGTGCCGCGAGCTCGGTCGGCGTCAGCGCGCCGGCGCGATGAATCTGGCCGATGACGCTGAGCTTAGCCACGCTGATGCCGTGGCCGCGCAGGTTCGGCCGCAATTTCTTCGCCAAGGGGGCGATGGTTTGGCGCACGGTCTTCGCGCACAGCGCGGAGCTTGGAGGGTCGGTCGGCATCGGTCAACTACTAAGATCAATCTTAGCAATATAGTACGATGAATCTTAGTAATCGGCAAGCGCGATGCGCGACCTTGCTAGCCGGCCTTTGCGTGGCGCGCGAAGTCGCAGCCCGCGGCGAGCGGGCAGCGCGCACAGGAGGGAGCTGTTCGTTTGCAGAGCGTCATGCCGTGCTGCTGGAGCAGCCGATGCGCGGTGCGCAGAAACTCGAGGTTCGCGCCTAACTCCTGACCGACCTTGCGTCCGGCCGAATACATCCGCGCGTAGGACGGGTCGTCGTCGATGAGTCCGACGCGCGCCAACACACGCAGCGCGTTGGAATCCGGCGCGAGCAGGGCTTGCGCTCCCGAGAAAAGGAGGATCTTCTCGGCACCGGGTTCGCCGATGCCGGGGAACCGGCGCAGCGCCCTCTTGGCCGCGGCCGCCGGACCGAACACGACGGGCCGCAATTGTCCGCCGAACTCGTCGCTCGCAATTTGCGCACACAGGCGCAGTTTCGCCGCGAATTTGGCCTTCAAGATGCCGTGCGCGGTGACGCGCTCTAAGGCGTCGTCCGAGGCGGCCGCGATCGCTTCGGGCGACGTGCCGACTTCACGCTTCAACATTTGGAATGCCGCGAGGCGACGTGCCGGCGTCGCAAGATAGGCGACGTTTTCCCACAAGATGAGCTCGAAGGGATCCGTCGTCGGCAGCGGGTGCGCAGCACCGTAGTACGAGTACAAAGCATCGATCAACGCGCCGATGGCGAGAGGCGGATGGCGCATGGCTGCTAGAAAGGCGGACTCCGCGCGGCCGCGAACGCGTCGGCGGCGGCTTCCATGAGCCCGCCACGGGCGAGGACGCGCGCGAGGGTCGCGCGGCGAAATCGCCAGTGCCGCCAGGCGTCGTCGGGCCAGTCTTCGCGATAGGCGTAGTCGGCCGCCGCCGCATAAGCCGTGAGCGCGGCCAGTAGCAGCGCATTCCGGCGCGTCGAATCGGTTTCGCTGAGCGCGCGGGTTTCGTCGCGCTCCGCAAAGCGTGCGAGCGCATGGGGTTCGCCGGCATCGGCCCCGCGGCGATACCACTCCCAGGCGAGGGCTTCGTCGTGCTTCGCACCGGCTTCGTAGAGGGTCCCTAAGCGGAACGCGGCTATCGCCACGTGCTCGCGCCAGGCCCGTTCATAAAGCGCACGGGCGCGCTCGAGATCCTCCGGTGGCGCGCCTGCCGCCGCGAGCAGGTCGGCGAGGTCCACCGCGGCGGCCGCGTACCCACCGTCCAGCGCGCGCTCGAATTCCTCGGTCGCGCCTTTGGCATCGCCTTGCTTAGCGAGGCCGCGGCCCATCTCATAGTCCGTGCGTGCGGCGTGGCGCGGCGCCGCGAGTTCCGCGCCGCAGGCCGCGACGGCGACCGCGGCCGCGATTCCTTCGCGCGTGATTCCCGCGGTCACCCGCTTCGGATCGTAGACCGCGGCTGCCGCGTGATCGCAGTCCGAAGCGGGGCTTTGCCAGACGCGCACCCGGGCGTCGGCCGGCAATTCCAAGCCGGCACGCTCTGCTTGGGTCAGCCGATCGGTTTGCGCAGCGGCATCCCAGAGAACCTGCCGGTCGAGGTCGGCCGGAATCCGCGCGTCCCAGATGCGCGCGGTCTTGTCGAGCGATGCCGTGACGAGGTGCTTGCCGTCCGGTGCATAGGCCGCGAATTGCACGGCGTCGCGATGCCCCTGAAACACCGCCAGCGGCAACCCGGTGGCGGCGTCCCAGATGCGCACGGTCTGGTCGACCGACGCGGTCAGGATCTCGCGGCCGTCCGGCGAGTACCGCGCCGATTGCACGGGCCCCGTGTGTCCCGTCAGTGTGAGCACCGGCTCGCCGGTCTGCGCATCCCAGATGCGGGCGGTCTTGTCGATCGATGCGGTGACCAAACGCTTGCCATCCGGCGAATAAGAAGAGTCGGACACGATCTGGTCATGACCGGACAGTACCCGCAGCTGTTCGCCGCTCTTCGCATCCCAGATGCGGGCGGTCTTATCGAACGACGCCGTCGTCAAGAACCGTCCGTCGGGAGAATAGGCTGCGCTCAGCACGGGACCTTCATGACCCGTGAGCTTGGCGAGTTCGGTGCCACTCTGAGCGTCCCAGATGCGTGCGGTCCTATCCAACGACGTCGTCGCCAGATGGGCGCCGTCTGGGGAATAGACCGCCGATTCGATCGCGGAGCCGTGGCCGCGCAGCGTCGTCAGCGGCGCGCCGGAGTGCGCGTCCCAGATGCGAGCCTCAGGACCGTTGCCACCCGTGACGATCCGCGAATCATCGGCGGAATAAGCCGCAACCAACACATCTTCGCCGACGTCCAAGGTCGCCACGGGCGCGCCGGTCCCAGCGTCCCAGATGCGCGCGGTCCGGTCGAGAGAAGCGGTCACGACGTGCGCGCCATCGTGGGAGTACTGCGCGTAGGTGACACCGTCGCGGTGGCCCGCCAGGGTTGCGACCTCGGCCTCGTTGCGCACGACCCAGAGGCGCGCGGTTCCGTCGGAGGAGGCCGTGACGACGCGCGCCCCGTCGCTCGAAAAATCCGCCCCTCTGACGAATCCCCCGTGGCCCGACAACACCTTGAGCAACGCGCCGCTCGTGGCATCCCAGATGCGCGCCGTGCCATCGTCCGAGGCGGTCACGATCCGCGAACCGTCGCGCGAATAACTCGCCCAATAAACCCGGTTGCTGTGACCCGCGAGCACCAGGAGCTGCCGACCCGTGCGGACATCCCAAACGCGGGCAGTCATGTCCGCCGAAGCCGTGACCACGCGTTGCCCGTCGGGCGAGTAGCGGACCCGTAGGACCATGGCTTCATGGCCGGCGAGCACGCCGAGTGGCGCGCCGGTGCGGGCGGCCCAAAGGCGCGCGGTCTTGTCCAGGGACGCGGTCGCTATTTGCGTGCCATCGGGAGAGTACACGGCGTCCTGCAGGTCCTCGGCATGTCCCGATAGAACGGCGAGCTGGGCACCGGTGCCCGCGTCGAGTATGCGCGCGGTCTTGTCGAGTGAGGCCGCCACGATCCGGCTGCCGTCCGGCGCGAAGCTCGCGCTGACGACCTTCGCGTCCGGCGCCATGAGTTTCGCGAGCTCGGCGCCCGTGGTCGCGTCCCAGATGCGCACGCTCTTATCCTGAGCCGACGTGACGATGCGCTTGCCGTCGCGCGAATACTCGGCCGTGAACAGCTGGCGCGTGTGTCCCTTGAGCACCACGAGCTGCAGGCCGGTGGTCGCGTCCCAGATGCGCGCTGTGTAGTCGTCGGAGGCCGTCACCACGCGTGTCCCGTCCGGCGAATACTGTGCCGAATGCACGCTGCGCCGGTGGCCCGAGAGCACCGCGAGTTGCGAATCCGCCGCACGGATCGATTGAAAAACGCCGAGCGCAGCCGGCGTGCGCGTCTGCCGGAACGCGGGATTCAGGAGTACTTCGAGGATGATGCCTTGCGCGCCCGTCATATCCTCGTCCTTGAGCCGCTGTGCCGCGGACTGCGTCAGCAGGCCGGCCTGCGCCCGCAGCGCTTGGCGTTCGTGGAACTCGGCGACCCGCCGCTGCTGGACCGCGACGACCGCGCTCGCGGCCGCCACGATCGCGAGCAGCGTCACGAGTGCGGCGGCCGCCGACGTCACACGATGGCGGCGGATGAACTTCGCGATCTGATAGCCCGCGGTCGCCGGCCGCGCGAGCACGGGTTCGCTCCTCAGGTACCGGCGCAAATCCGCGGCGAGTTCCGACGGCGTGCCGTAGCGCCGCTCGCGATCGCGTTCGAGGGCTTTCATCGTGATCCAGTCGAGGTCGCCGCGCAGAGTGGATACGAGCTTCGCCGGCGCCGTGGCGCGCACAGCGGCGGCGGTCAGCGACGATTCGCGATCGCCGCTGACCTTGCTGCTCGGCGGTGGCGGCTCGTCCTGGCGCAATTCGCGTAGCTGCTCATCGAGCGGGGGCTTCGTGCGCTGTCGGTTTTCGAACGGCTTCTGGCCCGTGAGCAGCACATACAGGATCACGCCGAGCGAGTAGACGTCGGCGCGCGTATCGACGTCGTGCACGTCAGGATTCGCCTGCTCCGGACTCATGTAGCCCAAGGTGCCGAACAGCTGGCCGAAGCGCGTCAGCTGCGCATCCTCGCCCACGGCCTTGGTTGCGCCGCCGCCGATCGCCTTAGCGAGCCCGAAATCGATGATGCGTGGCACCGGTTGGCCGTCGATCTCGACGACGAGGATGTTCGCGGGCTTCAAGTCTCGATGCAGCACGGCCTTCTGGTGCGCATGCTGCACGCCGTCACAGGCCTGAATGAACAGCGCGAGCCGCGCCGCCACGCTGAGTTGGTGCTCGTCGCAATACGTCGTGATCGGCTGACCGGGCACGTATTCCATGACGAAATAGGGCTGCCCCTGCGGCGTCAACCCCGCCTCGAAGACTTTCGCGATGGCCGGGTGGTCCATGATCGCGAGCGACTGCTGCTCGGACGCGAAGCGCTGCGCGACCGCGGCGTCGTACATGCCGGCACGGATGAATTTGAGCGCGACAAGGCGGCGCACGGGCGCGCTCTGTTCGGCGAGCCACACGGTGCCCATGCCGCCTTCGCCCAATTCGCGGATCAGGCAAAAGCGTCCGGCGACCAGCGCCCCCGGAGTCGGGCCGCTCAGCGCGTCTCTGTCGGGCCCGAGGGTCGCGGCCATCAGCGGTGAGGCGAGAAACTGCGCGTCGAGTTCGGCGTCCGCCGCGAGCAGCGACTCGACTTCCGCGCGCAGTTCGGGATCCTCACCGCAAGTTTGGGCCACGTATGGGCCGCGCTCGGCCGCCGGCAGCAGCATGGCGGCGTAGGCCACCTCTTTGACGCGCTCCCACGAAGGGTCGCTCACGTCGGAGCGGCGCCGCGCAATTGGCGATACAGCCAGGCACGCGCCGTCGCCCAATCGCGATCGACCGTGGCGCGCGACAGTCCCAGGTGCTCCGAGATCGCGGCGGCGGTCAGGCCGCCGAAGAATTTCAACTCGACGATGTGCGCCTGCCGCGCATCGACGCGCGCGAGGCCGTCGAGCGCCTCATCGATCGCGACGAGATCGGCGTCGACGGGAATCGGAAAATCCTCGGTGCCGTCGAGCGCGATCCGCTCTCCGCTGTCGCGCTTCGCGGCGCGCCGCTTGCGCGCGTGATCGACGAGGATTTGCCGCATGACCCGCGAGGCCATCGCGATGAAATGCGAGCGGTTTTGGACTTCCGACGGTTGCGCGCCGACCAGACGCAAGAAAGCTTCGTTGACGAGCGCGGAACTCTGCAGCGTGTGGTCGCGTCGCTCGGCCTGCAGATGCTGGCGCGCCAGGCGCCGCAGTTCGCGGTGGACGAGCGGCACGAGTTCGGCGAGTGCCCGCTCGTCGCCCCGGGTCCACTGGTGCAGCAGCCGCGTCACTTCCCCGGAGGGCTCATCCGGCATCAGTCTCTCCCGGGCCGAATGCTCCAATCGCGCGAGCATATTCGCGTGGCGGGGTGCCGGTCAATCGACGAACCGTAGAACACCAGGAGGCGATGCAAGACCTATTCTTCGCCGATGTCTTCGTTCCAGATTTCCGGGTGTTTCGTGATGAACGTGCCGAGCAAGAGTTCGCATTCACTGGAATCCACGACGACCACCTCGACGCCGTGTTCGCGCAACCAGTCGATGCCGCCTTGAAACGTGCGCGCTTCGCCGACGATGACTTTGCCGATCCCGAACTGACGAATGAGACCGGAGCAGTACCAGCAAGGAGCCAGAGTCGTGACCATGACGGTATCGCGGTAACGGCGCTGGCGGCCCGCCTTGCGAAATGCATCGGTCTCGCCGTGGACCGACGGATCTCCTTCCTGAATGCGGCGATTGTGACCTCTGCCCAAGAGCGTGCCGTCCTTGTGAAACAGCGCGGCGCCGATCGGGATTCCGCCTTCGCTCGCGCCCAAACGCGCTTCCGCGATCGCGACATCGAGCAGGGATTGATCTGGATGAGTCATGAGAACGCACTCCGAGGAGGGTTGTAAGCCGTCAATGTAGGCGATTTTGCGCGTGACTTTCGGTCATAATTCGTGGGAACGCCCGGACGGCGCGAGACCGTCTGGCCGACAGGCGAACGCGTCGCCAGGCGTCGATGTCAGCTTGAGGAGACGCGATGGCGCCGAGGCGTGATGCCGGCAGGTAGGGGCGGGTGGGGTGCGTGCTCGAGGGTGGGGCGGCGGCTGCGCGCGGTCGCGGCGGCCTGGCTCTGTTGCGCGGCACTGCTGCCTGGGCTCGCTGCGGCCGACTCCGGGCCCGTCGAACTCGTGCCCGGACGCGGCATCGAGCGCAAGCTCGATGAGAATGCCACGCTGCTCTACACGTTCGCGCTCCCCGAGGGAACCGCCGCCGACTTGCAATTTACGCAAGACGCCGGGTTCATCGATCTCGAGCTGCACAGTGCCGCGGCCTCGTTCGGCTTGCGCACGGAGGCGGGCATGCAGGGACACATCGAGGCGACGCTGCTCGCGGCGACCGCGCGTGCCTGGACCGTCACCGTCATCGCGAGAAAGGGCTTAGGTCCGGCGGCTTTCGGCTTGCGCTTGTCGCCGCCCCGAACAGCGACCGAGGTCGATGCAGAGCGCAGTGCGGCGTTTGCGCGCTATGCCGAGGCCGAACAACTGCGGCGCGACAACTATCGGGAAACCGTCATCGACCAGCGCGCCGCCGACGTCGACGAACGGACGCGGCAGGCCTATGCGGAGGCCGAGGCAAAGTATGCGGCGGCGGACGACGGTTGCGGCCTGCGACGCGTGCGCATCGGGCTTGCGCGCATGGACGTCGCGCTCGGCAAGCATGCGCAGGCCCGCGCCGAGGCCGAGGCGGCGCTGTTGCCGAGCTGCGAGGGCGATGTCGCCGAGCGGGCGCAGGCGCAGAAGACGATCGGCATGGCGGCCGCCTACCAAGGAGATTTCACGGCATCCTCGGAAGCCGCGGAGCGGGCCCTGGCTCTCTACCAGCAGACCGGCGATCGGCGTTACCAGGGCATCGTGCTCGGCAACTTGAGCGAGGTCTACATGCAACTGGGCGCGACCGACCGTGCGCTCGCGGCCGCGAACGGCGCCTTGGCGGCGGCGGAGGCTACGGGCGACCGTCGCGGCGTCGTGTTCTGCCGCAAGAGCATCGCGGCGATCCGACTGGCGCGCGGCGAACTCGCGGCCGCCCTCGCGGACTACCGCGGCACGCTGACCGCGCTCGCGGCGACGCCGTATCCGATGATCGAAGCGGAGACCTGGAACGACCTCGGTGTCCTCTATAGTCGCATGGCCGATTCTGACGAGGCGCTGCGCGCCTTCGCCTCGGCGCGCAACGTCTGGCAAGAAATGCACAATCGGGTCGGCGAGGCCGATACCTTGGAGAGCACGGCGGAAACGCTGCTCGATCGCGGCGACATGGCCGGAGCCATGACGGATCTGCGGCAAGCGCTCGAGATCGCGACCGCGGACGGACTCAAGAGTGCGCAGACGCGTGCGCTACGAGGCCTCGGCGAGGTGAGCTTGCGGGCAGGGAATCCCGCCGCGGCGCGGCGCAATTTCACGGCGTCCTTGCGGCTCGCGCAGGCCATCGGCGAGATTGCTGATCAATCCTACGCGCGCCGCGCGCTCGCCGACGTCGATTATCGGCAAGGCCGACTCGCGCGCGCGCGGCGCGGCGACGAGGCGGCACTCGTGCTCGTGCGGCGCGCCGCGGATCGTGACGGCGAAGCGGCGACGTTGGCGCAGCTCGCGCGCGATACCGCGGCCGCGGGTGACCTCGAGGCGGCAAAACGCGACATCGATGCGGCGCTCGCGATCAATGAAACCCAGCGCGGACAGATCAACGATCCGAGTTTGCGAACCAGCTACTTCGCGGCGATGCGGGCGTATCCGGATACCGAGATCGACATTCTCATGGGCCTCGCGCGCCGCGTTCCCGGCGACGGCTATGCACGCGCGGCGCTCGGCGCCGCGGAACGTGCGCGCGCCCGGTCGCTCGGTGACATGTTCGCCGAGCGTTCGATCGCGCTCGCGCACGGTGTCACGCCCGAACTGGCCGCCGCAGAGCGCGAAGCGGAAGAACGGGTTCGCATGGCGGCTATTCAGGTCGCCCGCGCCGATGCCGCCGTGAGCCGCGGCGCGAGCGGCCGCGGGGATGCCGAGGCCGACGCGGAACGGCGGCAAGCACTCGTGGCGGCCGTCGATGCGGCGAGCCATGCGCTCGATGAAATCCGCGGCCGCGTGCGCAACGCCAATCCGCGCTATGCGGACTTGCTGCAGCCCGCCGCGCTCGACCTCGGTGACGTGCAACGCCGGTTCATCGCGCGCGACGGCGCCGTGCTCGAATACTGGCTCGGCGCACGCGAAAGCTTCGTATGGGTCGTCACGCACTCGTCATTTCGCGTGGTGAGGCTTCCGCCGCGTGCCGTCATCGAGCGGCAGGCCGAGGCGCTCGCCGCGCTGCTGAGCGCGCCGGTTCACGCGCCGGACGGCGGCGGCTTCGCGGCCTTCGGCGTCGCGCAGAGCCGAGAATCGCAAAAAATCCGCGCGGCTGCCGAGTTGTTGGCGCGTACGCTGCACTCGACCGAGACCTTACGTGGTTTGCCGCGGCAGCTCGCCATCGTCACGGATGGCTCGCTTGCGCGGATTCCGTTCGGCTTCTTGCCCGAGCGCCCCGGCGGTGCCGCGTGGAGCGGCGCTCATGATCTCTCGTACCTACCGTCGCTGACGACGCTCAATTGGTTGCGCGCTGCGACCCCCGACTCGGCGGCCGCGGCGGCGCCCCCGAGCGTCGCGATCTTTGCTGCACCGCTGTTGCCGGCGACGCAGACCGTGCCGCTGCCGTATTCGCGCGCCGAGGCGGAGTCGATCGCCGCGCTGCTGCCGGCGGATCGCCGCTGGCTCGCCTTGGGTGCGAATGCGAGCCGCGCTGCGGTGTTGGCCGCGGATTGGCATCGCTACGCGATCGTGCATTTTGCGACGCACGCGGTCGTCGATCTCGAGCGTCCCGAGCTCTCGGGCATCCTGCTGTCGGCCGATGGCGCCGCGGACCCCGGCCGGGATGGCATGCTGCGCATGAACGACATCTACGATCTCGACATGCCCGTGGACCTCGTCGTCTTGAGCGGCTGCGACACGGCCGCGGGGCGCACGCTCGGTGCGGAGGGCGTGTTCAGCCTGTCGCGCGCATTTCTTTATGCGGGCGCACGCCGCGTCATCGCCAGTCTGTGGCCCGTCGAGGATCGCGCCACGGCCGCATTCATGGCGGAATTCTATCGGGCGCTGCTCGTTGAACATATACCGGCGCCGACCGCGTTGCGGCTCGCGCAGCAGCGCCTGGCGCGCGACAATCGCTGGTCGCCGCCCTACTATTGGGCCGGTTTCGTGCTACAGGGTGCGGGGAATTGAAGTCATGACGGACGAGGGCGGGGAACCCGGCGCCGATAAGTCGCAGCCCGCGCGCCCGGCGCCGCTCGACCATTTGCTCGCAAGACTCGCACGCACGGGCGACATCGTCCCGGAATACGAGCGATTGCGTTGGCGGCTCGTCACTTACTTTCGTCTGCGCTTCCCCGCCGAAGCGGAAGCGCTCGCCGACGAAGCCATCGACCGCTTGGCGCGACGCCTCGGCGACGGAACGCCGGTTCAGAATCTCGCGGCCTATGCGCTCGGCATTGCGCGCCTGATCGTGTTCGAGACGCAGACGCGCCAGCGCAAGGAGCGCGATGCGGCTCGCGAGGCCTCGCTGCGCTTGGAATTACAAGAGCCGGAAGGTGAACCCGATGCGGCGCTCGCGGCGCTCGGCGCCTGTCTCGAAGGTATCGGCAAGGACGCGGCGAGCCTGATACTCGATTACTACGCGGCAGACTCGGGCGCCGCGCGCATCGAGCGGCGGCAGCGTCTCGCGGAACGCGTCGGTCTGTCCTTGAATGCTTTGCGCAACCGCGCGTTGCGGATCCGCGTGTCGCTCGAAGAATGCGTGCAGGCCCGTCTCCAGGCGGGGTCGGACGCCACCGCGCGCGGCGCCGTCGGCGGTGATGAAATCGCCCAATGTGACACTCAGATAACAGGCCGGCAGGGACCGCTTCGATGAGCACATTGAGCGACGAGCAATTGCGGGAGTTCCTGATGCGGCGAGTGCCGCCGGAACTCGCCACCGCGATCGAGGACGCGATCCTGCTCGAGGACGGTCTCGCGGAGCGTCTGCGCGAGCAAGAATACGATCTCCTCGACGACTACGCCGCCGGACGACTGAACGGCGCGGATCGCGAGGCCGTCGAGCGCCATCTATTGAACGCGGGCCCGGGGGCTCATTCGCTACGTGTGGCGCGGTTGCTGCCGGCCGCGCGGGCGGCCCTGGCGGCGACCCCGGCGCCCGCAGCGGCGCCGGCGCCTGTAGCGACCCGGGCTCCCGTAGCGACCCCAGCGCCGGCGTCGCCGGCCCTGGCATCGGCCCCCGCCCGTCGGCGGATCGTTTGGGCGCCGATCGCGGCGCTCGCGTGTGCGGCCGCGCTCGTTGGGGTGTTCCTCGTGCCGCGCTGGTCAAAGACCGCGCCACCGTTCAAGGCGGTGGTAACGTCGCCGGCCTCGGTCACGCGCACCGCAACGGCGGCTGCGCTGCCGATCCTCAGTTTACTCGCCGACGTGGATCGCGGCGCGCGGGCCACCGAGCTCCATTGGCCGCCGGGGTTCGAATCGGTGCGCCTCCAGCTTGAACTCCCTGACGCTCCGAGCCCTGCGTCTTATCGGATGACGATTGACGACGCGGCGGGCAAGCGCCTCTACGAGAGCGAGCCGCTCAGCGCGCAGTTCGCGGGCCGGCTGCGCTACGTCGAGGCCGTCGTGCCGACCGCGGCCTTGGGCCCCGGCGTGCGCCGCATCGCGCTGCGCCGCGACGACGGCGTCGACGGGCAGTCGGCGCTGTTGACCCGACAGGTGGTCGGAACACCCGACTAGCGCGCGTCGCGAAAATTCTCGCCGCGCGCGGCGTGATGTTTTTCGCATTCCGATCACTACCTCCAAACCGCCGCTACAGGCTGGGTAGGGGAATATCGGATGCTTGATTCGAATGGGCTTCGCGCGTGCTTACAGCGTTTATTGTTGATCTGCGCGGGCTTCGCGCTGTTCGCAACCGAGGCGATCGCCGCGGATTACGGCATGCATGGGCTCGTGCCCGCCCCGGTGGCGGGCGTCGCGTTGGAGGCTGCCGAGTCGACCGATGCGAGCGACGTCGCTGGGGACTCCGATCCCTCGAACCCCGGTGAGGGCTATGAACGTCTGCCGGGTCACACGCTGAATATTCCGGCTGCCGCGGGCCTCGCGGCGGAAGCCCCGTCGTCAAGCCGACAGCCGCTGCAGTTGACCTTCGTGTTCAAACGCGACGATCAGCAGGGATTCGAGCGCTATCTCACAGACGTCTATGACCCCGCGTCGCCCCAATTCCGCCATTTCCTGACGCAGTCCGCCTTGACACGGCGCTTCGGACCGTCGTCCGCCGTGTACACGCAGACGATCCGTTACTTGCGAGCGCAGGGTTTGCACGTCGAGCACGAGGCGAAGAATCATCTGACGCTGACAGTGCGAGGGCCGAGGGCCGCCGTCGAGAAGGCGCTGCGCCTGAAGCTGCAGGATTGGACCGCCGGGGGCCGGACTTTCTATGCCGCGTCGACCGACCCGGGGTTGCCGATCGCGATCGGCTCGCATGTGCTTGCGATCGAAGGTCTTTCGAACCGCGCGACGCCGGCCCCGGCCCTCCGTGCGGTCAAGATCTATTACTGCGGGGGCAAGGCGCAATCCAATGGCACGATAACGGTCAACACGACGGACCAGAAAAATTGCGTCAAAGTCGCGACGGCCGTCATACCGCTGTTCGCCAATATCTTATGCGCGTTGTCGCTGATGGCGGCCGGCGGCGCGGCCAACGCCGCGACGGGCGTTACGGCATTCTATGCGGGCGCCGGTGTGACCGGTGCCGGCATCATTTACAACTCGATCTGCCCGTTCACGAGTTTTCCGCAGAACTACAACAACTTCCAGAAATCGCTGTCGTCAGGGCTCCGCTCTGCCGCGGCGATCCACGCCAAGAACGCGCAGCGCGCGGCCTCCACGGCGGGTGCGGGTCAGAAAGTCGGTCTGCTCGAATTCGACACGTTCCAGATGAGCGACGTCAGCGACTACTTGAGCCTGATCGGCGCACCGGCGTCCCAGCTCGGGAATCTATCCGTGGTGCCCGTCAACGGCGGAGTCGCCGCACCGGGCAGCGGCGAGTCCGAGGTACTCATGGACATCGACACGGTCATGGCGCTCGCGCCGGCGGCCAAGGTCGCCGTCTATGAGGCGCCGTTCTCCGGCCAAGCCGGCGACTATTCGAGCGTGTTCAACGCGATGATCAACGACGGCGTCACCGTGATCAGCAACAGCTGGGCGTCCTGCGAGGATCAGGTCTCGCAAGCCGAGGCGGCCGGCGTCGACGCGGTGCTGCAGACCGCGGCTGCTTCCGGTATCAGCGTGTTCAACGGCGCTGGCGACTCCGGCAGCACCTGTCTCGACGGCTCGGCCAACACGATTTCCATGCCGGCCGATTCGCCGAATGCGACTGCCGTCGGCGGCACCTCCCTGCCCAATGGCTACGGTCCCGGCGGCACCTATAACGGTGAGAGCTGGTGGGATGGCAGCAACGACACGCCGGCGACGGGCCAGGGCGGCTTCGGCGTGAGCCGTTATTTTGCTCGTCCGGCCTACCAAAGCGCCTTGAACAGCGGCTCACAGCGTTCGATTCCGGACGTCTCGATACTCGCGGACCCCGTCTATGGACTCGTGATCTGCCAGCAAGACAACGGTGGCTGTCCGAACGGTCAAATCAACGGCGGAACGAGTCTCGCGGCGCCCGAATGGGCCGCGCTCGCCGCACTGATCAACCAGGCCCAGGGCAGGAACACGGGCTCGTTCAATGCGCTGCTGTACCCGCTCGCGAATACCGATGCCTTCCACAACGCGGCGTCGATGGGCAGCGACTTTCAGCACGTCGGGCTTGGATCGCCGAATCTGGTCGCCATCGTGCGCGAGCTCAAGGGACAGACCGTCGGTGGGCCGGTCGCCGCGAATTCGACGATCAACGTCATGCCGCCCGAAATCAACGCGACGTTCAAAGCCGATGCCTCTTTCAGCGTACCGGCCGATGGCGTGACGCCCGCCGGCGTCATCGTGAATCTCGTCGATGCGAACGGCAACACCGTGGCCGGCAAGACGGTCACGCTGACCGCGCAGTCGGGCAGTGCGGTCATTTCCGCGGCGAGCGGCCCATCGAGTGCGGACAGCGGCGCCGTCGTGTTCACGCTCACGGATCTCGCGGCCGAGACCATCACTTTGACGGCAACGGATACGACGGACGGCTTGACGCTGCCGCCGGTCACGGTGACTTTCGGCGTGCCGCCCGCCGCCAATGCGGGCATCAGCGCGAACCCGTCGACGGTCGCCGCCGGTGGCCAATCGACGGCAACGATCACCGTGACGCTCACGGACGCCTTGAATCGGCCATCGCCCGGCAAGACGATCTCGATCTCGGACGGCGGCGCGCATGCGGTCGTCACGGGTCCGAGCCCCGGCGTGACCGACGCGAACGGCCAGATCCAATTCACCGCGACCGACCAAGTCGATGAAACGGTCACGTTCACGGCCACGGACGTCACGGACGCGGGTCTGCCGATTCCGGGATCGGGCGTCGTCACGTACAGCAACAGCACTAGTACCGCCTGCGGGGTGGGTACCCTCCCGATGGCAAGCCCCGGTTACTCGGTTACTTCCTACATCACGGGTCTTCCCGCCGCTCCGACGCTGTTTTATGGCAATACCAACATTGGTTGTCCCGGCGGCGAAGCCCCCACATTTACCTCGACCGGAACCCTGTTGGTCTCTGATTTCCTCACGGGTAACATCTACCAACTCGGACTCGCGGGTGGGGCGGTATCGAGCGCAAACTTGTTGAATACGCTGACTCCGGCGCTCGGCACGCTGTTCTACGGGAAGGACGGCAGC
>Ga0116231_10006448_pt1 | contig 22354 bp, 12 predicted proteins | sample S1TSphgellanicum_2_FD_89695 | JGI IMG/M metagenome (GOLD analysis project Ga0116231, IMG submission 89695) | Host-associated microbial communities from peat moss isolated from Minnesota, USA - S1T2_Fd - Sphagnum magellanicum MG | ecosystem: Host-associated > Plants > Peat moss > Unclassified...
AATAAAGAGCAAGGTTGGAGGAGAGTTGGACATCTCACTCCAAGCATTGTTCACATACTTGTGTGATCTATGTGCTTTGAATGTGCAATCTCTCCTCTGATCCTATTGTTTCAACATCATATGAGTATTCTATATAATTAATCACTTAGGATCAGACAGGTCATTTACAATTGCTAACAATTTTTGCAAATTTCAAGTCATGATTTTATTTTCATGGATGTCTTGAATGTCAACTACGACCAAGATGACATTCATTTCAATAAACGAGATGCATATAATTTCATTCGTCAAGAAATAAAGTCTACCTACAAGGGGACTTTGAGTCCATACCACCTCAAACGTATGTACTTTGAATTTGACAAAAACAATGACATGGCATCTTACTTTTCTTTGTCCTACCAAGCCATGGAGAATACTCACTTGAGGTAGTCCAATGCAAGTTTCTATCCACTAGCAACACATGCCTCAATGCAAACCAACACAAAAACATGTCATGTTTTGATGGCAGCTTAGTGCTAGTTTCGACCGGTTGAAAATTACTCGTCACAAAACATGAACCGCGAAACTTGAACCTCAATATCTACCACCCACTGAAACATATCAAGTTTTAATGGGCGGCCCAACACACGTTTCAATGCCTAAACAGCCCAAATCCCCAAAACATATCCCCATCAAAACATGTAACATTTTGGGAGCTATGTTTTGGCCCTATGTGCCCATCTTCCATGTTCCCCCATGCAATCCCCATCCATGCCCCATGACCCATCCATGACGCTTTAGACCTTTTTCAACTTCACATCATTGTCGTGTATTTTTTTGTCAAATTCTAACATCTTCATCGTCACTCCCCTACCATAGATTTACTTAGGGTTTTGATAACAAAAAAAACTCATGGTGGCGCTAGGGAACACTAGTAGAAATCAGCCAAAATGTAATCACTCCATTTATAACTACATGCGACTTATAGTCGTTTGCAACTAAATTTGCGAATATTTACAATTACAAGACCAACTTTCAACTATTTTAATCATTTTCACAACTATGATGCAACTATTAAAAATTTCATCTTATTGGTTGCATCCATTTTACATTTATTTTCATCCATTAATAGGTTGATATGTCTCATTAATTGCAATAGTCACCAAATTAGTTGCATCCTAAAGGTATTTTACAATGACATAGGGGTGTATTTTGATGTATGTACTAAAATTTTATATATATATAATATGCATGCGTATGTATATTGTTCATATAATGAATTTCAAAATTAATATTTGAACTTTCAATTTTTTTATTCAAATCTGAAATTGATATTTCAACTCAGAAAATTGTTATTTTAATTTTAAAATATATATATTAAAATTTGAAATGTGAAATTTGAATCGGAAAATGATTATTTCAATTGTTTAAAACAGTATTTGAATTTGAAAATTTTCATCTGAATATGATATTTTCAATTTAAATTCAAAAAGACTTATTTGATCTAAAAATTGATTTTGAATTCTAAATTAAAATTTTTGAATCGAAAAAATAGTATTTCAATTCAGAAAATTATTAATTAATTAAAAAACAAACATTTTAATTTTGAATATTTTTATATGAATATAAAAAACTATAATTTCAGCTCTGAAAATTTTTCATTTCAATTTTAAATAATCATTTGATTCGAACCTGAAATTTGAATTCCAAATTATTATTTTGGATTCTCAAAATTAAAACTTCAAGTCTGAAAATTAGTACTTGAATCTAAAAATTGACATTTCAATTCTGAAAATTTTCATTTAAATTCAAAAAAATATTTTATTTAAAAATTGATATTTGAATTCTAAATTATTATTTCAATTTTAAAAAAATTATTGAGTCTAAAAGTCAACGAATTTATTTTAAATATTTTTATTTGAACTTGAAATTTGTTATTTGAATTCTGAAGTTTTTAATTTAAATTTTAAGAAACTATTTAACTTGAAAGTTGAAAATTGAATTCCAGATTATTATTTTGGATCCTCAAAATTAATATTTCAATTCAGAAAATTATTAATTGAGTCTTAAAATGGACATTTTAATTTTGAATATTATTATTTGAATCTTAAATTTGACATTTCAATTCCGAAATTTGTTATTTAACCTCCAAAAAAAACTTTGATCTAAAAATTGATATTTGAATTCCGAATTACTATTTTGGAATCTTAAATTTGTATTTTAATTCAAAAAATTGTTGATTGAGTTTCAAGGGTTTTTGTACTAGTGTTATCCATAATAAATCACTTTTATAAATAATTATAAATGATTTTGTTTATTAAATATAATTATTGTTATAACATAGATTTGTATATTATATATTATATATTCTTATATTAGAAGAAATTAATTAATGTGACATTACTTTAAAATCATTGTAATTACTTCAGATAATTAAAAAATAATTATGCACATACTAATTAATTTATAACTTCAAACCTGAGTTAAAAATTTGGAAAAAATTATAATGTAGTTAAAATAATTATTTTACTGATTTTAATTTCACAAATTATTATATAATAATATTATCTTAAAAATTCTATGATTAATCATTTATGATAAATATTTTATAATAATTTTACAATAATTATGAAAATTAATGTTATGTTTAGCAAATTATTATATTTATAGTTAATAATTACCAAGAGAAAAAAAAAATTTGACCTATAATATTTTTTACAACAATAAATGTAAGTATATAGTAAGCAATGTAATTAGTTGAATAATAATTTTTTAAAAAAATTTAAAAAATTTACTTTCTAATAACAATTGTTAATTCGTTACTTATAATTTTAAAATACATATATTAAAATTTTAATTTTGAAATTATAGTCATTAAATTAATTTTACATTAATTATATTATATATAATTTTTTTAAATAATTGAATTATTTATGAGTTATGTATTAATAAATTGTGAGTAACTAGAGAGTTGGTTTGTTAAATATTAAAAAATTATTACTTATTTAAATAATTGATACTGAATACTTAATATTTGTAGTGTATAATTTATAATTTAAATATATGTAAATTTAGTCATTAGTAATTAAATGATTATCTAATTATCTAGTATTTGAATTGTTTAAAACTCTGAAAACTAATAAAGTAAGGCATGAAGAAAGTTTTAAAATTACAATTTAATTTGTAGGGAAGTTGCAACTTCAAAACTTATCCCATATTGTTTGTTTTTCAATCCTACTTTGAACACTATATAAACAAGGGGGCATGGCCATCCAATTTCACATTATGAAATTTGTGCACATGGGATGAGCTAATCAAAAGACTCAACCCAAAACAGAAAAACAAATAATGCATAATTCTATACTTACCTCCCCAACCTACTTATCATCTAACTAGGTAGGTATCTAGTTTGACCTACCCATCTAGGTCGACCCATGTACTTACCTACCAAATATGAGTAGGTATTTAGCCTAGGAAGGTAGAACCTATCTACTTACTTTTTGACCTAAGTAAGTAGGTAGGTAGGTAGCCTAACATTGTAGGCACATATTTATGTACCTACCAACCTAATATTAATATTTGTATTAAATTATTTTTTAATGCCACATGGCATATTTATATTGGGCCATATGTCATAATATGAAATCATCCAACTACTTGAATTAGACGTCCTAAATTATTTCAAAATAATCATTATTATTATATTTTAAATAATCAAATATTAATACACATGGTAGCACATGATTTGCCTTCAATAGTGACCAAAATAGTTGCATCTTAGTCGCATGTGACAATACGTATACAATGTAGTCAAAGGATGAAATGTATTTGTTAACTTTTTCTTTCATACAATACCTTTTGTGATTTGCGATTAGTTTATCACATGCGACTTATCTTAGGCGACTAAAAGGATTTAGTTGCAAAATGTCTTTTGCGACTAAAATTTAGTCGAAAATACATGTTTTTCTTCTAGTGGAAGTTTTGTCTTTTCACCCACACTAGATTGTTCATCATGTTTTTATTTGCAACTTTCTTCGTTTTCATTTTTCCCTTTGAAGCACAACAATGTTGTGCATGAATAGTTTTTAAACCCAGTAGCATGTCTTGTTTCACCCAATTGAAACTTTTAGATGTTTGTAAGTGGATATTGGTTTTTATATTATTTTCTGGCGATTGACACATGTTGTGTCAAAGGTTGAGAAGTTGCACACCAAATATTTGTTTATAAAAAGGACAAATTTACTACTTCTATCATCTTCATTTCTCGCATTGTTTGTTTATTTTTACGTTGTTTTGTTATTTGTTGTTGTCTTTTTGTTGTCTACTTGTTCATTTCCCATTTATTGTCTAGGTTTCCAATTTTTTTATTTCTATAAACATTTTTTTGCAACAATCCATTTGTATTGTGTTCATTTCCCACATTGTTGGGTTTGCATTGTATTATTGTTTATTGTTGTCTTCTTTTCCTTTACTTGTTCATTTCCCTTGTGTTGTTTGGGTTTTCGATTTTTTTCTTTTTGTAAACATTTTTTTGCAACAATCCACTTGTTTCTTAAGTACAAATACTAGGTTATAATCTTGTGATGCTTCTGCCACAACTCTTGGGTGTTCCTAGATAATGTTTGAAAGTTTTCCATATGTTACCTTTGAACATCCAAGTGCATTGAAAGCAATCTCGCAAAATGTAAACTACAACATTCATAAGCAAAGGAAGTATGAGTTCCCTTCTTGTTTTTAGCTAAGTGAGGTGATTTGACGAAATGTAACATTTGAAACATGACCAACTACACTAGAAACATGTTTTGATTACATGTTTCAACATCTTTGTAGGTTTTTAATTTTTGTACACATGTTTCGACTATCCAGTGAATGGTAATTTTTAGAGACCATTTGGTTCAAAACTTAAACCATGTTTCAACATCTTTAAATGTTTTCTATTTCTATACATAGGTTTCAACTATCTAGTTGAATGGTAATTTGCAGATACCATTTGTTTCAAGTTTTAACCCATGTTTTTAACTAACTTTTTATACATAAATTTGTTATGCTTCTAGTTCTGATCCTTTAGATTCTATCGAAAAGACTCTACAATGATTGATTGAAAGCAAGTGGATGTTTGAAGGAAATGTTATGGTCTATTCGATACATTGTTTTGAAACATCCAATTGCTATTTGTTGACCATTATTTCATAAATTTTTTTGGTGAACGAAGCCTTGTTATTCTATTGCAGTGCTCCTCCCACAGTGTTTGGGTGTTATTGGATAGTTTGAAGGTTAACATTAATTTACCCTCAAACATCCAAGAGTATTGGGTGAAGTTTTGCAACTTGCTTACATTAGCAACTATGTTGTATTGATTTGAAAAGCCATTTAAAACATACCCCCAAAATATGATTTTTTTAAAAAAATAAACATGTCTCAAAACCTCTAAAACATGGTAACAACATGTTAAAAACTTCATCAAACCCATATAAACCAAGTCTCATGAAGTTCAATGGGTAACAAAAGATTAGAAATATTGGAAACATAAAAAAAACAATTGTAGAAACTTGTTATATAAAATTGAAAAAGGAAGTAATGACACAAACGTTGAAAAGACATGATATAAAACTTGTTTTTTGAAGGAATAAAAATAGGAAAAACTAATAGAAACCTATAAAAAACATGATGAAAACAAGTAAGAAATAAAAATTTCGAAACTACATGAATATCAAAACTTAAGAACCCTTAAAACATGACACAACATGATAGAAATAAAAGCCTTACTTTTCGAAACCATGCTAGGATCATGCCTATGTATAGTGTTTTTCCAAGTAGTTTTAAACCACCACGTCTTGGAACAAATGGGTGTTTGCTGCCCATATTATAGAAACATCTCTTATAATTGATGGGATATAATATGTTCTAGACCTTAGGTTTGCAAAACATCCAACAAAACTTAAATTCCAAAACTTAAATTGATGCTAAGAACGCATATCACGTTGTAGAAACAATGAGGCTTGTTTCTTATTCTATGATACATGTTTTATTCTAATCACTAGTCGATAATTGTATATGACAAATGTAATGTTGATATGAGATAAACATGATAGAAACATAAAAATCAACTCAAGATAATGATCAAGTATATGACAAATGTAATGTTGTTTTAAAAGAACTTCATGAATAGTTTTTTCTTATTCTGTGATGAATGTTTCATTCTAATGAGTGTTTGATAAATCATACACTGAATATTCATAGTGTTCTTTAGCCACCATGTTTTGGAACAAACTGTTACTTGCTGCCAACATTGTAAAAATATATCTTATAATTGATGGAATTTACTATGTTGTGGACTATGTGTTTGGAAGGGTCCTTCCAAAACATGATAAAAACATGTTTATTGAAACTAAAACTAATACTAGGAACCTACAAAACATGATAGAAACATAAAAATTAACCCAAGACAAAGATCAAATATATGACAAACGTAATGTTGTTATGAACGATTCTACATCATGAGTAGCTTGTTTTTTATTATGTTTTATTCTAATGAACGATCAATAATATAGACATTGAATATTAATAATGTTATTCAACCACACCATTTTGTAACAAATTGTTGTTTACTGCCAACATTATAGAGGTATATCTTACAATTGATGGAATTTATTGTGTTATGCACCATGTGTTTAAAAAATACCTTCAAAAACATGATTAAAACATATTTACTGAAACTAAAACTAGTTTTGCGAACCTATGAAACATGATAAAAACATAGAAATTGACCCAAGACAATGATCAAGTATATGACACTTAATGTTGTTCTAAAAAAAATTACATCATAAGTAGTTTTTTTTTTTAATGTTTTATTCTAATGAATGGTCGATAATACAAACACTAAATATTAATAATGTTTTTCAACCACACCATTTTTTAACAAACCATTGGCCGCTACTAACATTGTAGAGGTATATCTTATAATTGATGGAATTTATTATTTTGTGGACCATGTGTTTGTAAAATATCCTTTGAAACATGATAAAAACATGTTTACTAAAACTAAAACTAGTATTAGGAACCTATGACACATGATAAAAACATAGAAATTGATCCAAGATAATGATCAAGTATATGACAAATGTAATGTAGCTCTAAGAGACTTCACATCATGAGTAGCTTATTTCTTATTATGTTTTATTCTAAAGAATGATTGATAATATAGACACCAAATATTAATAGTGTTTTTCAGCCACCACGTTTTGGAACAATACGTTGCTCCATCAATTCCCATATTGCGAAGGTATTTTTGACAATTGATGGAATTTACTATGTTATGGACCATGGGTTTTGAAAATCTATTAGGAAACATGATAGAAATAAGCTTACCAAAACTAAAGCTAATACTAAGAAACTATGAAACATGTTAGAAACATAAAAATTGACCCAAGACAATAATCAAGTATATGATAGATGTATTAATGTTCTAAGAAACTTTACTTCATTAGTAGCTTTTTAAAAAATTAATGAATGGTTAATAGTAAATACATTGAATATTAACATTATTCTTCAGCCACCACATTTTCGAACAAGGCGTTGCTTGTTTCTAATATTGTAAAGGTATCGCTTATAATTGATGGAATTTACTATGTTGTGGACCATGGGTTTTGAAAATATATTATGAAACATCATAAAAACATGTTTATTGAAATTAAACCTAATACTATGGAATTACAAAACATGATAGAAACATAGAAATTGACCCAAACAATGATTAAGTATATGATAGATGTAATGTTGTTTATTCTTTATTCTATTTTAATTTATTTTATACATTCAATATTAATAATGTTCTTCCGAACAAGATGTAGAAGTAGTTTTTAACATTATAATATGCTTCAAAACTTGGTTTTTCAAAGCCTATTGATGCACCCCTGAACTCCTTGAAGATTCAACTATAAATCCAAAGGTGAAAACAATAGAAAGAGGAGTTAGGGTACACTCCTTAGCTCGCAACATTTCGAAGGTAGAGAGGCGTGCTAGAGCTCCGAGATGGGGATTAGGACGAGTCACAAGTGGGATAATTATTCACACAGACCTGCACAAGCCAAACAACAAGTTGGTTAGTGCGTAGTTGGAACATTTTTGGTGCACGGACAAACCATGGGCAAACACAAATTCACAAGACTCACCATGGCCCAAACTTAGGGGAAACTACCACCTTCCCCCTTATAGTATTCTCTATGTTTGGCGACAGGGCCTACACCCAAATGTCATTTTGTCTCAGGATTCCCAAGTTGGGAGTCCCAAAATTCTCAAAATTAAGACTCCTCCAACTTTGGAGGCCTATAACTTCTTGTGCCGACCTTTGATTGAAATGAGGTCTAAAGTAAAGTTGTATCCCTTGTCAAGAAATTTCCAATGATATATGGCATGCCACCTGTACACAAGTAAATTAGGGCGATTCTTGACTTTTAATGGTCAAAAGTCAATTACCAACTACCTTTCCTTTGGCCATAACTTATGTTAAGTACCCAAATGGGTCATGTGAGCCCATTTTAGACATCTACATCTCGAAAGGTTTTCAATGGTATAAGGAACTTTTCAACTTAATGAGTTTTGACCCTTGAAATTGCGTTCTGAAAATTCAAAAATCCATCGGGACTCCAACCCCCAAAGTAAAAACTCACTGGGAGTGTGGGGGTTCATTCCCTCACACTCTCCTACACTCCCGGGAACATGAAAATGTGATTTTCGGGCTTCACACTTGGCCTACACCTTTGCAAGCCCTTACCTTAGTCGCAAGCCCAAAGCTAGGGTTGCAACACCTACTATGAAAAAATATATAAACATGTTTTCCAAAACTAGAACTAATGTTAGGAAAACCTTAAACATGGTAAATACATGAAAGGAATCAAGTATATGACAAATGTAATGTTACTCTAAAAGGTTTTACTTGATTAATAGCTTAATTATTATTCTGTGATGAACGGATTATTTCATCTATGCATAATTCATACATTGAGCTTGAAGGTGGCATTCTTTTTTTATAATCAGGGAATGAAGTGATCCAAATGAAATTTAAGATTGGGTGCTCTTATTCAAATACTGATCATGTTTCCCTTTTGCAACTAAAGACATTCAACAATATCAACAAAAACATGGTTTAAAAACATCAACTGACATAAACAAAAACATCATGTAGAAACTTGACATGAACTTGGGAGAACAAGTTCTTGTGTAGAGGATGAAAGGAACAAGAATTTGCACATGAACTTTAAAAACATGATCTTTTAGAACATGGACTTATGAGTTTAGGAACTTGTTGTGAAGTTAGAAAATGGGACCTTAGAGAACTCATAGTGGTTGAAACCTAGTTATGCCTCAGAAAAGAAATAAAATGTTTACTACTTGACATTATTATGTCTAATTGAATTCGAGTACTTGACATTATAAGGTACTTTCATGTTATTTCAACAACACCAAATGAACATAATGCAGTCTGTAAAAAATTTCATTCCACATTTTCTTCCTTCAAGAAAGGTAAAGAAAATTATCCTAATACATTGTTTGAGGGGAAACCTAAGAAGATCATGTCAAAAACATAAACTTATAAACATAGATTTAGAAATATATACTTGTAAACATAAACTTTAAAATATATACTTAGAAACATAAACTTATAAATATAAACTTAAAAACAAAGACTTAGAAATATACATTTAGAAACATAGAGTTAGAAACATCTCAAAATGACATTATCATCCATAAAAAACAAATATGCACTTGCAAAATGTGAAGCAATGGAATTCATTTTTTTGAAACTTATCGGTTGAATTGTAAAAACGTGAAATTTGATTCCAATAGTAATGAGGAAACAACTTGCTTAGAAACATACGTCCTCATTTCCAAAAGTATTAGAAACATGGATTGAAACATGTTGTTGTTGAAACAAAAATTGAGTTACGAAGCAGTTAAAACTCAAATCACAAAGTCCATGTTTAGTTTCCTTTTAGATTTAATGTTTTTGAATTGCATCACTATGGTTGAAAAAATTGTGTAAGCATTTTAAGCACATCCCTTGACCATCATTCAATTGTTGGAACTTCGTTGTTTGTATCAGGTGCACAAGCCCACTTTGTAATTCTCCCAGTAATGTATGTTACCTTCCAATTACTTGTTTCAAATCAACCAATAAATGTTGCATGAACATACTTTTCTTGATAGCATCCAAAACTAGTTTGAAAATGAAATCACAAATATTCTTCCTAGGGTCTTCAATGGTTTAGGGAGCTAGAGTTGTTCCTAATGGTTGCTACAAAGAAGGCATGAAAATTGGGCAAGGCTAAACATGCTATTCAACCCATCGTTCAATGTTCCACTTAATATGTCACAGTAACATGCAATTGTTCCTTTTGTTAAATTAGGGTGAAACAACATCAATACTTTAATTTAATGTTTGGGTGCAAACGAGATAACACGAGTTGCACCTATCTACTTTTGGGACTACTTTTGGAGGAATATTTTCTAAAATATATATTTAAAAATCTTCAAAAAAATCTATAATTTTAAAAATATTATTATGTCAAGGTTTATGTAAAATATTTCAAAATATATGTAATTTTCAAAAGTTTTGAAGTCTATTTATAAGTCTTTTTAATGTTACAAAACATGCATTATAATGCTTAATGAATGTTTTTGAGAGCTTATTATTCATTGGATATTTTTCAAATTAATTCACATGTTCCAATGATATATTATAAACATTAATATACAAAAAAAATCTTATACTTTCAATACCAAATTAAATTACCACTTTTAAACATGAAAAATTAAACATTTGTTACACTTGTTGTGGCTCATATGACTAACCATGTGGCTCATGTTACTATGACTACACCTGTTACATATGTTTCCCTTTTGTGACTAGAGACATTCATAGTAGGCCCACTTAGGTTATGGGTTGTAAACCTTGTAATTCACATGTTCATGTGTCAAATAGGTGATAATTGCATATCCACCATCATCATCTTGAAAAGTCACAGAGTTGTTTGGGATTTCCCTTGCACAAAGGACGGTGTTAACAATAAATTGTTATTGCTTCTTGTTTGGACAAAGCTCCAATTTTTTTTCAAAATTTGATACCAATAATGTGACAAAACATCTCCCAATAGCTCATGGATGCACCAATCCACCCGTCTTCCAGAGAGTTGTGACTTTGCCATTTTCAATGTTGCTTTCAAGTTTACATGGTAAGTTTCAATGGTAACATTAATATCCTGGCTACCATATGGGAAATTTCAATTCCCCATCACCCACATTTCGCATTTTGGCACCCATTTTGGCATAACATACAATCAAAATGTTTGAGCATTTGGAATCCTCTCTATAAGCTTTAACAATTCCTCCTTTGTGAACTCTAGAGGAGCTTTTCCATTGGGCTACATTGTATCATGCATGATACACCCCATATTCTTTAAAACCTCTACCCAAACTACCACATCCTTGATTTTAATGCATGTTTGTTTCTATTAAACTATTTTTACATGCCAAAGGCACAAAAATATCTTTGTGTTTGACCATACTTTCTTGCAATTAAAAAAGACATTATAAACAAGATACGATAATCTCTAAAACATAGACAATCATTTCAAAGAAATTGCATTTAGTTTACAAAAGTCATTATGTGCACATCACCTTAAATCCACCCACATATCCAGAACATGACACAATTTCATCTTGAAGCATATTCACGTCCAAGTCACTTTGAAACATAGATTTAAATCAAATATTGTGCACCTAGGCTATATGGAAAGATAAAATAATTAAAATGTTACCTTAAACAATTGATTTTTGAATCACATTATCTACAATCAAGGCATTTGGTTTCCAATCTAGTTTTGATTTTTGCATCTTTCAATTGATAACATCCATCAATTTGGATGTGTTGTTTTGCTTACTCCAAAATGTGATTATGTCCACAACTAGATAATTGTTCTTCCACTCATCAAACACCATTAATGTATACAATGGAAACTAGTATGAACATAAACAACTTTTAACATGTGTTAATAGATTCTAATCATGTTTCAACAAGTTTCCACATATTATAATCGTGTTTCATCATGTTTCAGAGGTTTCCTAGGCTTTGCAACGTAAGTTACAATGAAACAATTTACCTTGTTTTCATTTGTTCCAAAGGTAGCATCAATTGCAACCACATTTTGATGACCATATTGTTGCATCATTGTTTCCTGCTAGGGAGTTTGAATTTTGATTGTGAATGGGATATTTCTACCTGATAGCTCTCCACCAACTTTAAACCAACTCTCCTAATAATAAAACAAAACATTTAGGTTGTTTCAAGCCCACATGCAAACACTCTCGGGATCATTTTCGTGTTTATTATATGTTTCCTTTTGCTAACCTTCCTACTATGTTTCCTATGTTTTGTTCACATAGAAAGGTGTCCCTAGTAAGGTTCCCACTAGTTTGTACAAGTTTTTGCACATTTTTACAATGTTTTGCTTGCATTTGTGAAACAAAAAGCCCCAATCGCAAATTGTCAAGTACAAATTCCTTTAAGCATGCGAAAACATGTGTGACGAATGCAACTTTGTCCCCTTGGAGGATGTTCCCATGGCAAAAACCTCTTGTTGCATTGATGTGTTTCATCTTGTAGTAATATATCTTTGAAACTATAGCGAAAAGATATAATGTTTTGATGGTAAAAGCACATTAGTAACCTTTCTTCTATGACCTTCCATTACTTTTAATTATAATTTGAGTTTTTAATTTTCCTTTCTGGATTGCTTTACTTCTTTTATCAAGAGGCTTCTTTTTGAAAACCATGTCCTCTATTAGTGCCAAAAAATTATATGTCATGTCTTATGGGCCAAAGTTGCAATTATAAATTCAACAATTCAAACAAACTCAAGTTGTGGCAAAATCTAATGTTGTGTAAAAAAGTGGGACTCTGAAAAAACAAGTGACTACAAAAGAAAGAAGTTAACCTATGTTCAAAATTCGAAACTTATAAAACTTGAAATAACTATCCCAATGTGGATAGAACAATTTCTCTCTTTCATTTTTTCGCAACTACTGGCATGTCAATTGGCAATTTGCGTCACTACACTATTCTTCTTCATCAATAAAGTCTTGCACTTAATTTCAAGGGATGTATGTTGTTTTGACTTTGTGTGCTCCAAATTTGAAATCAACAGTCCATACCAACTCCATGTATATAAAACTCCAAGATGCGGATGTTGCATTTTGCTTTAAATTCCCTGCAAACACAGTGTATTCAAATCTAAATACAACTTGGATTGCATATCCCATGTTTCTCTAGTTAGAAATTGATTAAAATCCATTACAAACCCAACTCGGGATTAAAAAACAATAACATGAAAACATCAAATGAGCCTCAAGTTAGCCATTTCATTCCCACATTTGCTCACTCCCTATCAAGTCAATCGTAAAAGTTGTCATAAATGCACATCAAATGTATCTAGGGACATGCGCTTAATGCATTAAGGTTCTTCTAGGTTTCAAGAAAGCTAATTTTTGGCCGTCACGTGCATTAAATATGATGCACTTTCACCTTTCCAACACCTTAACATTTCAACATGATAATATTTGTAACTTGACCATCTACTAAGTATCAAGAAACAAAAACATTCGGAAGTAGAACACTGAAACATATTAAATTCTCCAAAACGTAAGAAATTTAGAGAAACATAGGAAATTCACCTAAACATAAGAAATTCATAAAAACATATGAAATTAAAAGAAACATAAGCAATTCATTAAAACATAAGAAATTCATAGACACATACAAAATTCATGCACACATGTTGAAACATAATAAGTTCATAGGCACTCCCCGAAAAAATAGAAACAAACCAAAACACCAAAGCTTCGAGATTGCCCAAAAACTAAAACAACTTTCCAATATTATGAAACAATGCAAAATATAATATGGGCCCATAAAAAAAAGTATGGTTAGCATTCAAATTATCCAAAATAAATGAGAATATGAACTTATGAAAACATAGGAAAGATAATAAAAATGTAATCCCTGAAACTTATCACATTCAAAGATAGTCCCTGAAACATATGACAAAAACATAGTTTTAATATTTATATGGAAACCTAGGCAAAATATATAACCAAAGTTGTTTGATCATGTATCACACACAATATTTGAGAACAAAACTCATAACCTATCATCTATTGTCATAGATGATTGTTCAACAAATTCAAAGCAATTAAAGTCTTTTGTGGTATAAGAACCAAGTGGAATAATGGCAATCAACAAATGCTAGTGATACATCCTCACATTAAAAAATTTCAAATTTAGAAACAAATCCCCCTAAGTCAAAACAATGTTGAAAACATGAAAAACAAGTTTCAATAACCTAAAAGAAACAAGAAATATGATATCACACTTTGCATTTTATTTCGTACTATTGGTTTTGAAACCAAATAATGATATTTCAAGCTTTCCTAAGTCTATTTTACATGTTATTTCTTCAATGGGGCATTTGCTAACTTGGAGTCAGCTTTCTATCCTCATGTTCTTAGGGCCACTACTTGGGATTTCTTTTGTATAGTTTTCCTTTTTGTGTCCTCCATAGGTGGGCATTTTTGTACATTATTCTTGTTCTTTTCGTTTACATGTGGATTCTTCAACATCTTTCGACAAATGTTCCTTGCCCCCATATCCTACATAACAAGATTAATTTTCCTTGACGTTGCTTCGGAAATAATAACAATGCTATCATCAAAATCAAATTTTTGTCTAAAGTGATAAGGAGGCATGCAACTTGGGCTTGAGCGCATCAACTCTTGATGCAACCTTTTTAACATTTTTGCTTGAAGGTGTTTTACCTCAGGTGCTTGCCAACTAGTTTGCAAGAAAGATAATGAAAAAATCACTACTCATAAATAGCCTTGGAATGTAAAACATAGAAGAAGTATAACGAATGAAAATGTGACACATTTTAAAAGTACAAGACATGAAACATAGACACTTGCAAAAAGACAATGTAATTTTTGGATGAATGTTTTTTGAATGGATGGAAATAATGAAACATAGAGATACATAAACATAAATACATAGAGCCATTTGAACTCCTAGAAACAAATAATAAACCATAAAATGAACAAGAAATTTTGCATTGAAACATGGGCTTGATACAGAAACATGCCCTTGACCTAAAACATGGCCATGATATTGAAACATGGCCTTGATATGGAAACATAAGCTTTATACAAGAACATGAGGGTGTAATCATGCTATTAAGACCCACTTTAGGTGTAACAACTGCTTAATTTTACACTTTTTAAAGTGTTAAATCAAGTCAATATTTAAAATGTTTGTTAACATATACAACAATGTTTCTAATACATTATGGAAACATTTGAAACAAGTCTAATGAATATTAGTACCCAAAAGCATTTTTTTAACAATGTAACAAATGTTTTTAGCACTTGAAAATTTCATAAATGACTCTTTAATGAACTTAAATAACATTTTTTGGGACATTATTTAAATCAAACTTTACTGTGATAATATAATGCAACATCTTTGTGAGTCAACAAATTTTTAAAGATTTTGTTAGACTTACAAATGGAATATCCTTAGGATATTTTTGGAATATTTTGGAATATGCAATCATTAAAGAAAACACCAAGGAGGTGGGTGTGGGTCCTAATATTATGACTACACCCATGACAAAAACATAAACTTGAAACATGTAGTTTATTAAAATATTTTAAACACAAAGGAAGCCACAAAGCCCATTGAAACATGGAAATCAAGAGACATGTTTTACTCTGGTGCCAAAGATTGAACCATGTGAAAGTGTAATACAATGTCAGAATAGATTCGAGATAGATGTGAAAATATGTTAGTAGCAAGTTTGAGGACTCACTTCCACACCAAGACAATGTTCCTTATCACCACATTTGTCTAGGTATTGACTAAAACATTATAAAACTAAGTATCCTCATTCCCATGCTCCATTTTGTTTAGGCAATGGGACATGTACAATTGACTTAATGCCAATAACCACTTGTTTGTTAGAATTATGTGGTGTGCCTTTTGTGTAAGACCACTTGAACACTACACATTTCACAAATTGATTTGCCTTGGACATGTAAACTAATATGTAGGAATAAAATCAAAATGCAATGTGTGGTGGCCCTTTAATATGAAAAGAGACTAGTGGCTCCACTCATTGTATGGAAGCACCAAATTGTCTTCCAACCCATTCATATTATGGGGGTTTCTAATACCCCACTAGGCAATCTTTTCTTTTGCATTGCCTTTTTTTGTGTGCACAAAATTTGATATTGACAAAATCTAATTCTATACAATATAATAACATTTTCGAGTAGTGGGTTTTTCCAATTGTAACATAAATTATAAATAAAGGTTTAGCATAGTGCCCCCAAGTTCCCCTTATTGATATAATAGTGTTTTGAAACAGTCATCCTTTAGCCAAAGATGAATTTCCCTTTTTATATCACCCCAAATAATAGCACATAGTTGCAAAGTTCATCTTCAGTAGACACTTAGGCCTTGCACATAGTTGTAAATTAATTAGTACCACGGTCCTCAATGTTTATCTACATATTCTATGTTCCATATATCCATGTATCTAAAATAATGAGGATTTATGTTTCTATGTATCTTTAATGTAATGATTTTATGTATACGTTTCAATGTTCCTCTAGATCTAGGTTTCTAATGACATTATGTTTCACTGAATGTATGTTTCAAGTATAGAGACAATCATACCTTGTGTTCTTGAAAAGTTCAAGTAATTTGAAAAAAATAATTTTATTAGGAGATGTATGAAAAAAGGGGAAAAAAATGGAGAAAGACAGTTGAATTAGGAACTTGTTGTTTGGTTTTCACAAAGCAAACAAGTAATTGGTCATTTTTAGGTGTAGCCTTCAACACAGAATAAAATTCTTCTTCTAAAGGGTGGTAATGAAACTTCATTATTAGAACTTGAAGAATTTTCTACAATTGTATTCCTTTTTTTTGCGAGTTTTTTCTTTGTAACTTTAGCACTAACTTTCATTTTTTTATTTTTTACCTTCAGTTCTTTAAGCTTTTGCGTTTCAGCTTTATTTGTCGTGACATTTATAGCCTTTGAAATGTTCCTGATAGCCTGATCAGATGTTTTAAAATTCAAGGTACCTTCTTCGGGTCCTTGTTGAAGAATGTGAAACACAACTTTGGCCAACATCATTGCATTCACTATCAAATAATGGTCACATTCTCATCAATAGATGCATGAGCAGTTGCGCCCTCAACCCAATCCTTAGCATCCTGAAGATACTTATTTGAAACATGATCAATTTCATTTACACCCAAAACATGAGTCAAAATTTTTTTCAGGTCCAATTCAAAATTAGTAGGAACCACCCCACCAAATTGTTTGAGTTTGTCTTTGCTTGTGCTAAGATCTCACGGATCTTTCATGGTTTCATGCACATTCGTAACTCAATCCTCCAAAACATGGACAACATCCACTACTTTGAAAACCAAAACGTGAACCTCTGAAACCTAGATATCCAAAACCTAAACCTTTAAAACTTGGATATGCGAAACATGAACCTCTAAAACTTGAACTTTTGATGTTTAGAACTTGAGGTTCTAAAGTTTGAACTTCCAAAATGTCAACCTTTGAAAGTTCCAATTTGTTCATATCAAAAAAATGATGATTTCTCATTGGTAAAACATTGTTAGGGATCATTGAAACTTGAGGTGTGACTTCCAAAACATGATGATTCATTGGTGAGACGTCCTTTGAGGTATTTGCATCTACTTTCACATAATCTAAGTTACGTTTTATTTTGGATGTTTTTGTGATGCAAGCTTTTTGTTTTTCAACCTATTCCTTGTTTAAACTTTTTGCTTCATTTCTTTTATGAACTTGAATGGCCTAGCCAATGGCCGCAAAATGAAATGATGTTTCCAAGGATAACATTGTTGGAGCACCTTCAATTACGAGCCGAACTAGGAATAAGGAATCATGTTTTTGTTCTACCACCTTGTCTAGGGCAAACATAATTTCATGGGGGAGATTAGTTGAAGCATTTGGAACTTGAGGCACACCCCATTGCATGTTTATCCTTCCCATGTCTATGTCCTCATGATGTTGAAGATATTTGTTTATGTCCAGAAGTGAAACTTCCCCTTGTTTTTCATTTGTTTGTTCCCAATTTTTTTGGAATAATGCAATATCTTCACGTACCATATCCTCTATTACCCTAATATGTGCAATAGTGAAAAAAATGACATTTCGAACAAATTATCTAATGGCGACATGAGCCTTTCATCCGCAACCTCTATTTTTTCATCCTTAATACCCTTTTGAATTTCTTGTCCCCCAAATAGAAGATGACCATCTTGCTTTAATATATTGATGCCCTTCCACCAAGTCGAATGATATTCCCCTATCTTCATATTTCTAACAGATGCCCTATTAGCACCTTAGAGTGGGCAAACACAATTAACATCCATATCAAGCGAATGCCAAAAAAAAACCTTTATTATTCGAACTTCCCGAATAACACTCATGAAAGGTGTTTTCCTTTGCAAAAGGTTACATACAATTATTTCAGTGTCCTTGGAAGAATGCGACTAGGGGAGCTCAAGCCTTTCTGTTGTAAGTAAACATTTGCCATTACTAACACTATGCCATAAAGGATTTTAATCCCACTTTATAGCTTCAATTTCTCTTGCATTGGCCATATTAAACTCCTTGAGGTGTTTAATAACAAAGCCAAACCTTTGTTATCTTAATAAATCCTTGTGTTTGTTCTCTGCTTCATTGAATCATTATGAACATTTTTAATATTCCATAAACTCATATAGGGAATTGGCCAATGATTGTGTGTTGTTAACCTCCAAAAGGTCCATTGTTTGGGAGACTATAGCAGCAACCTCATCTCCATGTTTAGCTTGCATTTGACCCAACAGTGAAAAATGTATTAACATACGCATAGCCTACATAAGAAACATACGAAAAATGAATAAGAAATAACGAATAACATGTTATTTAAATCAAGATTCTATGTTACTTAACCAAATTCGTTGAAACATGTTATAGGCATGTTTTAGGGTATTGTGGGGTGATAGAAACATGCCACTACCATGTTTCAAAATACATGGAGTGCTTATGTTTCAGGGAATTGAAACATCTACCATGGCACCTACTAAAAATTTAACAATGGAAAAGAACAAACAAAACCTAGGAAGAATGTGAATGTGAAACGAAACATGAATGAATATATTGGACACGAATCTTTAACCTTAAGTGATGTTGAAACATCAATGATGGAAAATTTCAAACATGCATATGTATCTGAAATATATATATGGAATGAAGGTTGAACTAAGTGATTGAAGTGATTACGAATGCATATGTTAAAAATCAAATGTAAATGTGAATGTATTTCAATGGATCAATTTGGTAAGAATAATTGAGTACCACTTTGTTTACTTGCATGAACTTTTCAAATGCATAATAATAAACAATGTTGAAATTTGGATCATGAACAAAGGTACCCAAACTTTTTGTAAATTCTTATTTTTTTTGCACTTTCCAATCCCAATCAAGAAGATTGCACTACAGTAGATGCCAAATGCTTGGTGTTTCTATGATTTTCCCAATAAACACTGGTTTCTATTTCAACAGTTCTCAAAACACAATATTAGCTTCTTGCTAGGCTTCATTCTCGAAGAGCACACTATTAAGTTTTAATTTTTTTTTCTTGTCCCCATTGTCTCCTTTTGGTTTTTTGGGAGTTGATGTTGGGGTATGTAACTCCTCTGGATTGGCAAATGGAAGATGGGCGCATGGGGCTGAAACATAGCTATTGAAACATTACGTGACTAAAAAATGATATAAACAACAAGTCCAATTTGACTACACAGTCACATGTTCTCATCATGGATGCCATGTTTTGACATTTAAAAAAAATATATTGTTCTTAGTATTTAGTTACAAATGAATTTTGCAATTCCATAAAATAAATAATTTGCTTGGTGATCCTATGATGATTCCTTATACAACTTGACTTGAATTGTCCAAATTAAGGAATAATCACTTTGGAAGCGTTTTCCACATTTTCAATGCATCTTAAACTAATCATTTTAATTGTAATGAATGAAAATTTAACTAGTGCAACTTGCATGTGTCATTTTCAATTTAATAGGCCTACATCTCATGTGGCACAAGGTTGGAGGTAGATGAATGTGAAGTTAGTGAAAACATATAGGTCATTTGTTTCATGAGCATTGTTACTTCTTGTGATTTGTATGCTTCCATGCATATATTAGGTGATGTAATTTGAAATGTTGAATGAAATTTTATATTTGGCATTTCACTAGGGAAAATAGTGGTAGTTTCATAGAACAAATATGATGTAACTATTTCAAACATGCATGAAAGAATGTAGCAAATCTTTGATAAGGTTTATTATGAAGTGAAATTTTGGGAAAGGTTAGGGTTTTAAGGGCACATTTATAAGCCTATCCATGTTCTCCTATTCAAAGTTTCAAGGTTTTATTGCATGAAAAGGGTAATGGTTTAGTAGCTCCCAAAAATGAGTTCAAATTGTCATGAAAATTCATTTGTTCAATGGTGAATGAAGATACTCAAAAGTCTCAAGAAATACTTTTGTATGGTTTTAAACCTAATTTCTTTAACAAATTAATATATAGTTTTGTTCACCCATTGCTAGGAGTTGATGAAGTCAATGCGGAGTACATGGGTATAGCTAGTCATTGCCCATTCATGATGAAGGTGATGATTTAATATCTTGTGATTGACACTCACAAGGTTAAGACCATCTACTAATTCTTGTTGTGCCTAAATGGTTTAACTTTGAAAAAATTACTTTTGAAATGTTATTATGGAGTATTCTTTGCAATCTTGTATATATGTTCAAATAGATAAAATAGAATTTTGCTAATTATATACTTTTGAATGACGAATAATGTTTGATTCATTTGCAAATTTGCATCCCTCTTTAATAAGTGTGGACTATTTTGGAGCATTTTATAGGACCACCATATACCCTAGATATCTTTTTTTCAATTTAAAAAGTAAACTAATGCATAAACTTAAAAATTCTTTTGTAAGGAATCTATGTGTGGGAATGGTGTTTCGACAGTTACAAGTACATGACCTAAATAATTAAAGAACAAATTTTGAAAACATGATCATGATTATTTGTCCATTTGGAATTTTCTAATGTTGATTGTGCCTAAAAACTAAATTTGCATTCACATTGAAATCATCCACCTTACAAGGTAAGTCATATTGAAATAGAATTGAGAGTTTGGTTAGTCCTACAACATACATATTTTCTCATTTTCATGATTAATAAATAATTGTATCTTCATGTACTATATTATTAAAAAATTATGTACATAAGTATCTTGGGAGGAAAGGAAAAAATGGGTTAAAGTCAAAGACACATGAAAAATTCTTCTTACTTTTGTGGTGTCTTGCCTTCAAAAAACCCATTTGGAGACATCTATATGAGCTACACAACCTCTTTAATTATGGGTGTTTGATTGAGATAGTTTTGCTTGCAATTTTTTTAATTACGTTATTAGTAGGGTAAATGAAGAATAAACTTGGTGTGTGATGGTTTATTCACTGTCTTACCATTTAGTTAGGAGTTTCTATGTTCGTTTATGGAGTGTGGTTGCCCTATGTGTGCATTTAAACACTAAAAAAATGTGTTGAAGATTTGTTGTTAATGTTGTGTTGCAAAAATACGTTATGTGTAATAGACATATTCTTTAAAAACATGGCCAATTTGTCTATTAACATTGTGATTTGTTTAGAGCCATTCTTGAACCCCATTGAAAGGAATAGTCAATAGTAAAAAGTTGTAATAAATATGATGTTGAATCCATGTTAAACAAAATGTAAGTGTTGAAATAACAACCAAGGTCTTTCCTAAATTATATTTTCTATTAAAAATAATAATTATAATCTTTATTGTCAATTTATTGCACAATGTGATTTCTTTATTTTTAATGCATGCTCAAATTTCAAGTGCATTTCAAACTTTAGAGTAATTTCTCTTCTATGTAACTACGAAGTTAATGTAGTTGCATCCTTATTTTCACATTCTTTAGTTGTAGCACCAACAAATGAAAGCAAAGACTTTAAAGGAAAAATAAAATATTGAATGCTAGCATTAATAAAAACAATAGAAAAATTCAACAACTTTAAGTTTGCATTATTTAGTAGTGTAATGGGTTGTGATGTGCACACTTCTCTAGATGTCATTATATATATATATATATATATATATATATATATATATATATATATATTTTTATTTTATTATTATG